>Ga0209634_1001653_pt1 | contig 16178 bp, 22 predicted proteins | sample LinPmetageLP40_FD_184043 | JGI IMG/M metagenome (GOLD analysis project Ga0209634, IMG submission 184043) | Marine viral communities from the Pacific Ocean - LP-40 (SPAdes) (version 2) | ecosystem: Environmental > Aquatic > Marine > Oceanic | place: Pacific Ocean | collected 2010-08-26
AAAATACCAATTAAAAAGAAAACACTAAGTAAAAAGAAAATACCAATTAAAAAGAAAACACTAAGTAAAAAGAAGAAAACATTATATGATAATAAAATTAAAAATAATATAGTTTTAAAAAAAAGATATTGTGAAGCAAGTATTATGGATGAAAATGAGATTGAAGATCCATGTGATATTCATAAAAGTTTTAATGAATGTGAAAATGAAACTAAAAATACAAATTTTTGGAGAAGTTATAATTGTAAATGGAAATAATAATAAAATATGTATATAATATAAATGTTATCATCATATTTATTAATTATAATATTGGTTTTATGTTTTACAATAAATCCTTTTATAAAAAAATATGCTTCTAAAAATGTATCATCTTATGAATATATATTTATTTATCAAATATTTATTGTAGCATTTATATTATTATATTCAATATATTTGATACAATCAAAATCATGTAAAATAAATTGTTATAAAAAAATGTCTAATAAAGAGATGTATTGGACTATATTAGCAGTTATTACTGGTATGTTTGGTTCAATTATAATGTTAAATTTAGTAAAACGCAATGATGTTTCTTATTTAATTCCAAATATACAAGGAATTGTAATATTATTAGGTGCGTTAATTGGATATTTTGTATTTAAAGAGTCGTTTAATAAATTTAAAATATTTGGAATATTATTAATATTTTTAGGTATACTAACTATCAATTATGGCAAGTTAACAGCCAGTTAACCATTGTAATTGACTATATAATTGATTGTTTTTTTTAGAATTATTATTTGATATTTTGTCTTTTGAATTGTATTTTGAATTGTATTTTGAATTGTCTTTTGAATTGTCTTTTGAATTGTCTTTTGATAATTTAATATTTTTCATTATATATTATATTATATTATAGTTTTAAATAAACTATTTAAACATTATTTAGCTTTATAATAATATATAAAAATGGAAAACAGAGCAGAAAAAATGGATGAATCAATAGAAACTAATAATTCTATTGATTACAACACAATTATTACCGAATCATTTGATGATTTAAATATAAAAGATAATTTATTAAGAGGAATTTATGGTAATGGTTATGAAACACCAAGTGCAATTCAACAAAAAGCAATAAAGCCATTGATTGATAAATGTGATATTATAGCACAAGCACAATCTGGAACAGGTAAAACCGCAACATTTTCCATAGGTTTACTTGAGAGGATTGATGAAACTAAAAATGAAACTCAGGCGGTTGTGTTAGCTCATACAAGAGAATTGGCATTACAAATAGAATCAGTAATTAAAAATTTATCACAGTATATGAATGTTTCTATTAATTTATCTGTTGGTGGAACAACAGTTAGAAATAATATAGATGAATTATTAAAAAATCCACAAATAGTTATAGGAACTCCTGGGAGAGTATTAGATATGATTAATAAAAAAGCATTAGATACACGTGGATTAAAAATAATGATATTAGATGAGGCTGATGAAATGTTATCAAAAATTTTTTCAAATCAAATCTACGATATTTTTAGATTTTTACCTAATAATATTCAAGTTGGGTTATTTAGTGCTACTATGACACCTGAATTTTTTAGAATAGCTAAATGTTTTATGAGAAATCCAGTTAAAATTCTAGTAAAAGATGAAGATTTAACATTAGAGGGCATTAAACAATTTTATATAAATTTGGAACATAACGAATTTAAATTTGAAACATTATGTGATTTATATGATTTGTGTTCGGTATCACAAACTATAATTTACTGTAATTCTCGGACTATGGTTGAAGAATTGTATAGAAGATTGTGTGAAGATAATTTTTCATGTGTTTGTATGCATGGCGATTTATCACAAGATGAACGTAATAAAATTATGTCTGAATTTAGAAATGGAACTTCAAGAATTTTAATATCAACTGATTTATTATCAAGAGGAATAGATATTCAACAAGTATCATTAGTAGTTAATTATGATATTCCAAATAATATTGAAAGTTATATTCATAGAATTGGAAGAAGCGGTAGATATGGAAGAAAAGGAACTTCAATTAATTTTTTAACTAGATATGATATTAAAAAAATGAAAGATATAGAAGAATATTATCATACAATTATTGAGGAATTGCCTGAAAATTTTAAATTATAAATAATTATATTATATTATACTATAATGAAAAATAGATGTGATTATAAAGATGATGTTATATTTTTAGGTTATAAACATATTAAAACTAAATATGATATTTATGCTGCATTGATGCCATTTATTAATGAAATATTAAATTTAATAACATTAACAATTACAAAACCATATTATAATTTTGAAATATATCCACATCATCCAAAAACAATGAACCAAGATATGCTAAAAAGTATTATTGATATGCTAGCCATTACAGGAATTGTAGCTAATGCTGCTAAATATAGTAAATTATATAGTATGAATATGGGCTTTGTTAAAGGAAGTTTATATGCTTTATTTACATTTTTGATACCAAATTTATTTATGCATAATATTTTAAATATAACTAAGTCCCATTTAGGTCAATTTATTATAGGAATAATATTTATTTATTTATTGGATCTATCAGTAAATTATTTAAGTTGTTCTTATATAAAATATTATGAAAATTTTAAAAATAATTAATGTAAAAATAATGATTTGTTAGATATACCCATAAAAATATTATATTTATCGCAAGCTTGGATTATTTTGTCATCTTGAATACTTCCACCAGGATTTAAAATATATTTAATATAGTATTTATAGGCATAATCAATAGTATGTTGAAATGGTAAAAATGCATCAGAACTTAGAACTAAATTTGAGTTATTATTTTTTAAATATTCAAATATATCTTTTTTAGTTAAAATAGATGGAGTATTTGTAAATAATGTTTCCCATTGTTTTAGTTCATTTATTGAAAAATCATTATTAATATATTTTTCAATAGCATTAATTTTATCTTGTTTTTTTATATTAGGTTTAAATAAATCAAATAATTTTAAACATTTAGGATGATTTCTTAGTCTATAATTATTTGCTTTATTTCCAGCAATTTTTATACAATCTAATCTATTCTGTTGTCCAGCACCTATACCAAAAACTAAACCGTTTTCTCCTATAGTTATTGAGTTTGATATAGTATATTTTAGAGTAATAGTAGCTAAAATTATATCATTAATAATATCTTTTGTTATATTTTTATTCTTAGTTGGGATAGTTTTGATAATATTTTTATTTATTAAATAATTATTACATTCTTGACTTAATGAAACGCCTAATATTTCTCTATATTCTATTCTATCATAATTTATATTTTTATCACATATCATAATAGGAAAATTACCATTTTTTTTTGTTTTTAAAATAGCTAAAGCCTCATTTGTATAGCCTTCAGCTATTATCCCTTCAATTATTTCTTTTTTTATTAGTTTGGCACATGTTTCATCTACAATACAACATATTGCTATAAAATCACCAAATGAAGATAATGCATCACAATATCTTGCTCTTAAAAATGCTCTAGAACTTAATGATTTATTAATAGTGTTGATATCATAATTATCTAAATAGTATATTTTTTTTTCATTATTTAAAATTGGATATTCTACTGCTACTCCTGCTGGAGAATTATTTTTAAATGAAGTAGCAACAATAGTTTCTAATGTTTTAGAAGCTTCAGATACTAATAGCCAAGAATTAAATGCGTCTAAATAATTAGTATATCCTGGATTACCATTTAATACAGTAATTGGTAATTTATTATTATTTATAGTATTAAGGGATGCTGAATGTTGATATGGATTACATCCATATTTTATTTTCCTTTCTTGTGTATATTTACGATAATTTATTTTTTTATTAAAATAATTATTAATAATAACATCATAATCTGTTACATATTCAAATGATTTACTAGCAAAATATAATTTATTTTCATCAGAGTTTAATATGTCATTGTAATTTTCTATAAAATGTATATAATCATTAGGATTACAAATAGAAATAACATTTTTATAATTTTTTGCAGCGGATCTTAGTAAAGAAACCTCACATATATTAATATTTTCAATTATATCTGATTTTTTTATTTCACTATTATTTACTATTTTTGAAAATGGATCTAAATTTACAACCACAATAGAAATAGGGTGTAAAGTATATGGTTTTATATTGTTTTCATCAATATTTATTTTTGGATCATACAATAAACCTCGGTTAAATTTAGGATGTAATGCTTTAACATTGCGTTCTAATATATCTTGATAATCAGTAAAATCTTTAATAGATATAATTCTATTTTTATATTTTGGATTAATATTTTTTATTATATGATTATAAGTTGTTAGAGTTGAGAGTATATTATAATCTTTTTCTAAAATAAAATTAGTTAATGGAATTATGTGTTCTTTATCAGATACACTAATTAAAGCTAATTTCATTTCATTTGATATCATAAATAATATTTAATTGTTTAAATTATTTTGATTTAAACCTTTTATTATTCTAAATTTAATGTATTTTATAGGTTGGGATATAGGTATTAAAAATTTAGCTTATTGTATAATTGAAAAACAACCAGATAATAATGAATGTATAAAAGAATTAGAAATAATTAATTTAATAGATCCTCCAAAAATATATAAATGTTCTTGTATTAATAAAAATAAAAATAATTGTAAAGGAAAAGCAACGTATATATCTAAATTAAATCAAAATATAACTTATTGTAATAAGCACTACAAATTACTATCTGATAAAGACAAAAAAACTGTTAAAACTATTAAACCACCTAAAAAATGTAATAAATATAGTTTAGAAGAATTAGGATTAAGATTATTTAAACAATTAGATGATAATCCAATTTTTGCAAAATGTGAAAATATTATTATTGAAAATCAACCAGTATTAAAAAATCCTACAATGAAATCTATTCAAATAATGCTTTATTCTTATTTCTTAATTAAAAATAAAAATATTAAAATAATTAAATTGCTTAATGCCAGTAATAAATTAAAAGTATATAAAGGAAATATACCTGATGAAGAAAAAGAATATTTATCTAAAATTAAAGATAAATATAAAAAAAATAAAACAACAGCTATATTACATACTAAGTTAATGATAAATGATAAAGAAAAATTAGATTATTTTAATAGTCATAAAAAAAAAGATGATTTAGCGGATGCTTATTTAATGACAAAATATTTATTAAAATAATATTATTTTAAGTTTGCGTTATATTAAAGAAATAAGTTTATATACTAATATTAATTATGGAAGAGATTAATTTAGATTTAGAAAGTAACAATCATAAAAATATTAGTATAGATTCTAGTCTTAGATCAAGTAATAATAGTAATATTAGTATATTTAAGGATAATACACCTAAAGAATCAAATATAGGTATTGATTTATTAATTAATAAAAGTAAAACCGGATTATTAGAAAAACCCAATACAAATGAATTTAAGCCATCTGATCCTATTTCACCATCAAGACCAAGAACAGATAGTATTGAAAGTGGCAATAATGTAAATATAACATTAACAGATATAGGTTCTGGAAATACATATCCAAGAAACTCAATATCTAATATTTCTTCATCAAACAATTCTAAAGATCCGATTTCTAGTATAAGCGTTGAATCAGATAAAAAATCTGATATTGATATAAATTTAGATGATTTATTTAAAGAAGATACACCTAAATCAACAAATATATTAGATGATATTAAATTAGATGATTCTAATTCTAATTCTAATTCTAATTCTAATTCTAATTCTAATTCTAATTCTAATTCTAATAATATTCCTATTATTCCTAAAGTCCCTGAAAAGACATATGAAGAATTACAAAAAGATAAAGCTGAATATATTAGATTATTAGAAAGATTAGAACATAAAGGTATTCATTCGCATAAAAAATTTAATATGAATTCTGATTATAATGAAGTTAAATCAGAATTTGATAGATTAACTAGACAGCGTGAATGTGATCAAAGTGTTAAATTTCAAAGAAAAATGTTAATAGCGTTTGTTACAGCTGTAGAATTTTTAAATACTAAATTTGATCCATTTGATATAAAATTAGAAGGATGGTCTGAAAATGTTCATGAAGGTGTAAATGATTATGATGATGTATTTGAAGAATTACATGAAAAATATCAATCTAAATCTAAAATGGCACCTGAATTAAAATTATTATTTATGTTAGGTGGAAGTGGATTTATGTTCCATTTAACTAATACAATGTTTAAATCATCATTACCAGGTATGGGTGATATTATGAAACAAAATCCAGATCTTATGAAACAATTTGCCCAAGCAACTGCATCATCAATGTCTAATAGTCAACCAGGATTTTCTAATTTTATGGGGGATATTTTAGGTGGAGGAGGAGGAGGTGGTGGTAGTAGAAGTAGACAACCACCACAACAACCACCACAAAATATACCTAGACGTGAAATGGATGGACCTCCTAATATTAATGATATATTGAATAACATGAATGGAAATAAGGTAGATATAGATATGAATTCTAATTATAGTGAAAGTGATATTGAAGGTGGAAGAAATATAGTTGTAAATAAAAATAAGCGTAGTTTAAATCTTGATTTTTAATTTTGGTTTTTTTGTAATTTATAAAGTTTTACTATTTTTAACGCTTCTTTATATTCATCTTGTGTAACTTGTTTAATAACAGGTTTTGTAACAATACAATATTTACTATTTTCATTAAATAATCCTGAAACAAGTATTATAAATATTGCTGTTATCACTAAAGACACATATATATCCTTAGTTGCTATAAATACAACCGTAAACATAACGAATCTCCTAATAATTTTATTACTTAACATTTGTTCTTGTGTTTCACTTAATTCCATAACTAAAAATCTGGAACCTAAATTTAAAATAATCATCATAATTCCTGTAAAATATTTATTATTATTTAAATCTGTTAATTTCATTAATAAATTAATATATTTTTTTTTAATTAAAATATGCTTGAAATTCTTCTATACTTTCTAATTTATAATTTAAAATAATAAAATATAGTATAAATAATAATATTCCTAATGTATAATTTTCTAATAAAACAAATAATGTAATCAGTAATATAAGTATTTTACTTAAATTATTATTGACTAATATAGATAAACGTATTTTGTGTTTTTTATTTATATTTGGAATAAATGTAATTAATAAAATCAAAAGCACATAAATTAAATATATCATATAATAATATTTTATAAATAAATTTTATCACTAATTAATAATGGATACTTTAAAACATTTATTTTATTTTGATGAATATCCAGATGAAGATTATAATCATAAAGGAGGTTCTAAAAATATAGTTACAACTCCATTAAATGAAAAAAATGATAATATAGATGAAAAAAAATTAAGTTCTGAAATGTTAGATTTTTGGAATGACATTTTAGAAATAGCTAAAGATAATTTAAAGAGAGTCTATAATATTTTTATTGGATGGGTTCTAACACCCATTGTATTTGGATCATTTGCTCCAGCATTACCTTTTTTATTAGTAATGGGTGTATTATATGGTATATTTAATTATTTTCAAAAATTAATTATAAAATTATAATATAATGGATATTTATTATTTTTATAATGGAATTAATAATATTATTAATTTAGTAACAAAAAATAAAAAATATTTAGATCATTTACAAATAATATTAAATGATCCTTTAGTAATACTTGATTTTAAAGAATCTAAAAATTTAAAAGGTGGAGCTAGTTTAATAACTAAAGGTGCTAAAATGTTTGGTAAAAAAGGAATTAGTAATAAATCATCTGGTATAAATGATAAATTATCTGGAATTGGTAGTAAAATTACTAATACTTTAGGAATAAATAATAGTGGAAATAAAAAAGAAAATAATAATTCTAATGAAAAAGATTCATTATCAATAAAAGAAAAAGGATTAAATATATTAAAAATTTTATTTTTAATTGTATATTATTTATGTTTATTTAGCATATTACCATTGATTCCTTTTATATTAATATCTTATTATTCTTTTAAAAGATTAAAAATATTTTATAATAATCAAATGTCAACTTTATAATTAAATAAATATTATTCATTTAATAATTTTCTACTATATATTTAATGAATACTTATTGTACCTTGGATGAAGCATTTGGAAATAATTTAATATCGTTACAAGGAACATCTAAAAAAGTTAATTGTAATAAAAGTAAAACAAAATTTAATAAAAAATCTACTTCTGTAGAACTTAATTCTATTAAAAATAGTAAAAATAGAAAAAATAGTAAAAATAGTAAAAATAGTAACACAGAACCGTTTTCTTTATATGAAGGATTTTCAAATTATAAACCAAATGAAATATTTGAATTAGATGATTCATCTAATAGAATTATATCAGAAGACACAAATTTAATTAATATAGAATCTAATTCTGATGTTGAACCTAGTTCTGATGTTGAACCTAGTTCTGATGTTGAACCTAGTTCTGATGTTGAACCTAGTTCTGATGTTGAATCTAATAATAATAATATTAAAGCTATCCCTATTAAAACTATTCAACATAAAAAGAAAAAAAGCCGTAAACCTTCCCAAATTAATGAATTAAATAATAAAATTAATTATTTAATAAATAATATTAATAATAATAGTAATAATAGTAATAATAATAGTGATTTATCAGTTGATTCATTAGAAAATAATATTCATGATATAATATTATTTATACTATTTGGGGTATTTGTAATAGCATTGTTAGAATCTTTATATAGATTAATAGTTAAAATTTCAATTCATAGGGTATTCAATTCTTAAGTAAAAGGTTTTTTTTTTTATTCAAATCAGATAAATAATTATTATTATAAATTAAAGTTCCAGATGGTTTATAATCATTTATAGACTTTATATTAGTATTTGTATTATTTTTAAATAATGGATCCGATGGTTTGACTAATTCTTTTTGTTTTTGCCATGATATTAATAATAAATTTGGATGAGTATAACTTAGTTTAAAACCATTTTTCGTAAGATGAACCACCAAATAATTAATACATTTTTCTAAATTATATAATGGAACACCATAAATAAATTTGGGTATTATGTAAAAACAAAAATTATCGTATGGTGATAGTTTAACAGCTCTTTTAATTTTATTATGACAATTTTTTAAAACATTGTCATATATTTCTTCTTTTTGTTTTTCTTTTTGCTTTTGATCAGCAAATAAATCATTAATATTTATCATAGACATTATTTAAAAATATATTATAAAAAAATATTATATAAATAACTAAAAAATGATAAAAAATATTGTATTCAGTGGTGCAGGATTGCGAATATACACCTTTTTAGGATTCATTAAAGCTTTAAATGAGCTTGATTTACTTAAGAATATCACTTCTATAATAGGAACTTCTTCAGGTTCCTTAATTGCCGTTCTATGTATTCTTGACTTTAGTTATAGAGAAATTGAGGAAATAATATTAAAAATAAATACATCAAACCTTAAAAATATAAATAGTGATAATATTATCAATTTTTTTAAAGATTATGGAGTAGATGATGGTAAAAACTTTGAAAGAATAATAAATATTATTCTTAATATAAAAGTTAAAAATGAAAACATAACATTTAAAGAGTTATATGAATTAACTAATAAAAAATTAATCATTACAGCTACTTGTGTTAATAGTATGGATATTGAATATTTTGATTATGAAACAACACCAGATATACCTATAAAAAAAGTATTATTAATGTCTATATCTATACCTTTAATATTTAAACCTGTAAAATTAGATAATAAATTTTATGTAGATGGAGGCCTAATAAGTCATTATCCTATAGATTATTTTAAAAATAATAAGGAAGAAACATTAGGTATTTTAGTGACTTCATCATTAAATAAATTTATAGAAATTAATAATATAAAAGACTATATTTATAATATAATGTCATGTTCTTTTATCAATTTAATTAAAAATTGTTATAACAATTATAAAGAATATACTGTATTAGTTGAAAATAATACTGTTAATTTTTTAGATTTTAATATTGAATATAATACTAAAATATCTCTTATAGAAGAAGGATATACAGAAACAATTAAATTTTTAAGCTCCAATTAAATCTTTAATATTTTCTTTGCTTACACCACCTTTTAATTCTTTTCTTTTACCATCAATAACAAATACTAAAGTTGGATACCCATTTACATTAAACTCTTTAGCAAGGTTTTGTTCCTCTTCTGAACCTTCGCAATTAACACGTTTTATATCAACTTTACTAGTAATACTTGTATCTTGTTCTAATTCACTAATAACTGGTTTGGCTTTTTTACAATATCCACACCAATCTACATAGAAAAAGTATAATACACCTTTATTGTCTACACCTTTATTGTCTAAACCTTTATTGTCTTGTCTAACATACACAACTAATAATACAACTAATACAATTACTAATATGCCTATAATAACATTTTCAACATTAACATATTTCATTAGTTTTTTAATATTTAATCCTTTCATTTTATAAATATAACAAATAAAAAAAATAAAATGTAAATAAATTATAAATTAGATTTTATAAATTCAGCCACTTCACTTGGCACCCTTGAATCACCGCCGAATTTATTTCCATTCATAATGCATGTTGGAAAAGCTTCAATACCAGCAGCGGAACATTTTTCTTTCTCTTCATCACAATTAATAGTTACTAACTTAACTTTATCACTATGTGTAACATTGTTTTGAAAATCATCAAAAACTTTTTCTTTAGCCTGTTGGCAAAATCCGCACCATGGAGCCATGTAAAATTTAAGCTCAGGTTTATGAGTGACAAAACCTTCATTATTTTGTCTTACATATATAACAACTAATACAACTAATACAACAACTAATACGCCTATTACAACATTTTCAACATTAACAGATTTCATTAGTTTTTTAAAATTTAATCCTTTCATTTTCATTTTCATTTTATAAATATAACAAATAAAAAAAAAAATATATATATTATTTTTAATTTAATAATAAAATATTAAATTAAATAAATGATAATAAATAAATTAGAAAATATAGAAAATGGAATTATTGATTTATTAATAAAAAAATACAAAGTAGATCAATATAATGAAAATATCAATAGTTTTAAAAATAATTCAATTGATTTACAAATTTTAAAAGAACAATGTAATATATCTGAATATTTTTTTATTAAATATTTAGAAATTGATAGTAAAATATGTACATATGATATAGACATCTTAAATTTACTTATCAAATATAAAAATGTATATAACAAATATAAAAATGAATATTTAAAAAAAAAAAATTATTCTATCTTAGAAACTATATATTTTTATTTTGGATATAATAAATCTAAATCAGATTATATAGATTTAGATTATTTTATTAAAAAATCTAAAAAAATTAATGAAAAAATTAAAAATAAATATTTACAATTATTTATATTATTTACAAAGTAGAATTTATATATTTGATAATTTTTTCATTACAAAATAAACTACTTATTACTAAAATATTAAATTTTTTTTTAATATTTGTTTTTAATGTATCTAAATTATCTATTGAATTTGATATATTTAAATAATTATTATTTGTTAAAGAACCCATTACACCTAAAATATTAGTATTTAGATTACATATATTTTCATTAATATATATTAAATCTTTTGTTGTTTTTATATATTGATTATATGTTGTTATAATATCACACCATTCATAATTAGATAAATTTATATGCTTTGTATCATAAATTCCTAAATCATCAATAATAATAAAATTATGATTATTAGCTAATTTTTTTAAGGCATTTCCATATGTTATATTAAAATTATTTACTTTATTAGAACAAATTTTTAGCATTACAATATATTTTCCGATATTATCAACAGCTGTTATTATATCTTTAATATCTGATAAATTACATTCATAACATATTTTACTTTTTTTAAGATAAATGAGTTGTTTTATTCTTTTAAAAATAGGCGTTATATTAAAATAATCTTTAATAATATTTTTTGTTACAAGTAAATGAGATATATAATTATAATCAAATAGTGAAATTATATTTTCTATATTTTTATTTTTATTATTATTATTTTTATGATAAATAGTAAAAATATATTTAATATTAAGTTTATTTGATTTTAAAATAGATTGTTTCTTTAGTATTTTAGTATTATTATCTATAGTATCAATAAATAATATAATATTATTATTATCATCATAAATACCAGTAATAAGATTGTTTTTATTTAAAAATAATATTGGAATATTATGATTATAGGATAATATTGACGCAATATGACTAGAAATATTAAGGCCTAATATATTTGTATATTCTAACAATTTAATTTTATCATAAATAAATTTAACTATATTATTGATAATATAGGGATATGATAACAAAATATTAAAATTTATAGATATATCGTCATTATTAATATTAATAATTTTTTTATTAAATAAATCTATAATTAAATTATCCATTGTATTATATTTAAATATTGTTTTTAAATATATTAATCAATATTTTCTATATTTTCATAAATATTTTCTAAATTTTCTTCTTTTACAGCTATAGTTTTATCATCAATTGTTATAACAAATCTACCATTTGGTAATAATTCTTCAATTACAGAATTTTTATTATTATAAAGTTCATTTTTAAGATTTTTAGTAACTATTTTATCTCCAATATTTAATCTTGATTCACTAATCTCAATATTTTCGAGCTTTTCTATATTAATATCACATTCATCTGGAAAAGAATTCGGTTCATTTGGACAACATTTAGATTTATCTGGACAACATTTAGATTTATCTGGACAACATTTAGATTTATCTGGACAACATTTAGATTTATCTGGACAACAATTCGTTTCATCTGGACAACATTTAGATTTATCTGGACAACAATTCGTTTCATCTGGACAACAATTCGGTTCATCTGGACAACAATTCGTTTCATCTGGACAAGAATTCGTATTTAATCCTTTAAATAAATCATTGTCACCCATATTACCCATCATGTTTTGTAAATTACCCATAATTTTAGGATCATTCATCATTTTTTGTATATCTTCATTTTCCATAAGATTTTTCATAGTTTCAGGATTAAACATAGACATCAAATTCTCCATAATAATATATTAAATAGTTATAAATAAAATCTTTAGTTTAACCGCTTTATTTATTCAATTCAATTTAAAGAGAAAATATATATATTAATGTATTTATGAAATCTATTCAACTATTTCATTCATATAATTATGTAAATGGAAAATTTAGACAATATAATAAAAATATTTATGATGAAAATAATAAATTACTTTTTTCATTATTGAATATACCAAATAATAGTGATCTATATACAATTAAAATTGAACGAATTTTAAAAAAAAAATCTTTTTCACTAAAAAGAAATAATAATTCTTATTACACTAAACATAACCTTAAAATTTTTTTATTACTAAATTATTCAACTCTAAATTATTATATATCTAATAATTTAGAAATACCACATTTTAAATTAGTTTATAAACTTATTATTAATAATATTTATGTTAATCAAAATGAATATATACATAATTTAATTTGTTTTAATAAAAGCTTTAAAAAAAAATTTTTATCTAAAACAAATATGATAAATAATAGTTTTAATTTTTATAATTTAGGTGATTTAAAATTAGATATATTAAATAAAAAAATCATAAATAAAAAAAATTTTTTAGTAAAAAAATATAATTTGAATGGTAAAATTATATTTTATGATATATTTAATAAATTAATCAATGAATTTATAGGATTAAATCTTAAAAATACAATTTTTATATGTAGTAATAAACAAATTACATATCTTAAAAAATATAATATTAATACGTGTTCAGCGATATCAGATAATTTAAAACAAAAAGTTTGGGATAATATAGTTCTATTAGATCTAACTATTTGTATTACTGAATTGAAATGTAAATCTTTATATGTATGTATTAATAAAATACATAATATAAAAATAATAGAATTATTGGATATTTATAAAAACTATTTTAATGTAAATTTAAAAAAATATATAATAACTAATAAATTAGTTTGTACTATTTTAGAATTTATCATATTTAGAAATTATGCATACAAGTTGTTTAAAATAAATACTATAAATAGTATAGAAAATAATAATTTGAATCTAAATAAATTTGAAATTACTAATAAAAAAATAGTTAATACCTTATGTAATATTTGTTTTAGTAATAATATTAATATAAAAACAGAATGTAATCATTTTTTTTGTAACAATTGTATAGAAAATTTATTAAATAAAAATAAAGTGTCTTGTCCTCATTGTAGAAATGAACTAAGTTTAAAAAAATTAACATACATTATGGAGTATAAAAATGATATTATAACTGATAAAATTAATATACCAAATAAAATAAAATGTCTTATTAAAAAATCATTTAAATCAAATATACACATTCTATCTAATAATGATAAAACAATAAAATATGTAAATACAATTTATAAATTTATGAACTTGGATACAAACGGTATTTATCATATAAATGATAATTATAAGTGTGATAAAAATATATATTTTTTAGAAAATATGTCTAATTATAATTTAATAGAATTATATAATTCTTTAATAGATAAAGGATATAAAAAATCAGTATTGAATTTTTTTATTTCAAACTGAATTTTAAACATTTTTAAATAAAAATAGTGTTATATGTGATATATAATAGGACAAAAATGCTCCAATAAATATAATTAACCATAATGGAAATAATGTTTTTTTAGCACCGGTTCCAAATTGTTTTAATGATCCTTTTTTATTATAAATATGTTTAGGTTTAAGAACTATTACAATACCCATAAAAATTAAATAAAATATAATTGATAATTGAATTCTATTTTCCATATTAATATAATATAATTTTTTATTTATAGATTTAAATTTTATTTTTAATTTAATTTAATTATATTTTAACAGAATAAATTATATAGATAGTTAATTATTTTATTTATTTTTATTTCATTATATTAATGAATTTATCTATAATAGTATTTATATTTATTTTAGCTATTTTATACAATATACAAGGTAATATTTTTAAAAAAATTACATATGTCAACGAATATATTATAGGTATTACAGATAATAATAATAATATTAAAAAATTTATGGAATTATTTTTAAATATATTAGATGTAAAAATAACAGTAAAAATTTATGATACTAATAAAGAAATGTTAACGGATTTAAATGATCATAAAATTAATTTTTCTATAACAAATGAAAATAATGTATTAGAAAGTATATTAGGAATTAATAGTTATTCTGATTTAAAATTACAAAATATTAATTTTACAACAGGATTATTTTATAATTATCAATATTTTTTAACAGATATATTCTATAAAGATACAACAAAAACAATTGAAATACAAAATGTACATGATCTTAAATATTTTTATAAAATATATAATAGACATTTTGTAATAGGTACTGAACAACAAAATACCGATTCATTTACAGGTTTATTAGTATTATTATATATGTATGGATTTAATCCAGTAGATATTAATAAAAAAAATAAGAATGAAAGTTATAGCGAAAATACTATTTTTTACTCGGCACTACATATTGATAAATTATTATTAAATTTTTCAAAAAATTTATTAGATGGTGTTTTTTTAATAAACATCCATAATTATAATAAAATTAGAGAAACAATTGATATAAAAGACGTTTTATTTTTAAATATAACATTCAAAAAAACTATATTTAATGATATTTATTCTAATTTTTATTATAATAAAACGATGACTATAAGTAATTATAATGAAGATTTAGATTCATCTTATACGTTTAAAACTAAAACAAACCGTATAGTATTGATTACACATAAAAATGAAGATGAAAAAGTAGTGGAAAAATTAATGAAAACCTATTATATTAAGAATAACTATTTAATGAATACATTATATGGAAATAAAAATATATCTAAGGATCATAATACATTTGAACCTTTAGATATGATATACGTTAATAAATACATTAATATTCACAAAGGATCGTATAATTATATGACAGAATTAGGTTTTATTTTAAATGAAACCTAA
>Ga0209634_1001654_pt1 | contig 16175 bp, 18 predicted proteins | sample LinPmetageLP40_FD_184043 | JGI IMG/M metagenome (GOLD analysis project Ga0209634, IMG submission 184043) | Marine viral communities from the Pacific Ocean - LP-40 (SPAdes) (version 2) | ecosystem: Environmental > Aquatic > Marine > Oceanic | place: Pacific Ocean | collected 2010-08-26
TATTTGTTCTTAAATTTGGAGGAATCCCTAATGGATATTGCATAGTAATAATAAAAAATAATTTAATATGTCTTCCATTCATAAATATAGAACGAATATTTTTATCTTTTGCCCAACTACTATCATATAAACAATCATCTAAAATAATAAATGCTTTCGGATCAATTCTTGAGGTTCCATAACTACTTTCCTCTTTATTTTTCTTTCTCATAATTAATTTTTGTCTTGTTACTACATTTTGTATTAACTCTGGTGTTACTTCTTCATGAATAAAAACATTTGGAACAAAATCTCCATAAAATCTATTCGCAGATTCAGTGCCAGATATAATAGTTCCAACAGGTATATCAGTATGGTAATATAATAAATCCTTTACTAAAAAAGATTTACCAGTCCCTCTTTTACCAATTAAAACTACTACATTATCATTTCGTATTTTAGTAATATCAAATTTTTTTAATTCTAGCTTCATGATTAAAATATAAAATATGATTTAAATAAAAAATAGATTTTATTTAAATTTAAAAAACGAAGTATCTATAAATTAATTAATTTTCAGGTAAATTATTATTATTATTTTTTTTTAAATTATATTGGTACCATATTAATATAAATAGTGATGAATATAGTATTACTATTTCAGGAAATTCTTTTAGTAAAAATAAATTTACAACAAATAAAATAAAAAATATAGAATATAATAGAGTTTTATAAAATTTATTTTCTGGATTTAAAGTGTTATGGAATATTATTAAAAATATTAAAAGTATTACTATGAATAATTTTGTTTCATTTTGTAAAGATTTAATCTCTTTCATTATTTAATATTATTTGAGATTAATAATATTTGTTTTTTATTAAAATGGTGGGTCTCCAACATCAATTTCGTTGTAAACTTCATCCACATTATCTTCTGTGAAATATAATATTCCAAACATAACTGTAGACACTACTAGAAATAAGTATAAACTGTTGTCCTTATTTTTATTATCATTATTTACCTCATTATCAGTATATTCTAAAGCATCACTATTAATTTTATTATAATTAAAAAAAACAACGGCTATTAAACAACCTATAATAACTGATACTAAAAATTTATTTTTATATAGGAGTTCCATTTATTATAATAATGAAGAAGAGAATTTTTATATTTTTTAAACTAATTTTTATATTAATATAAATAAATCATATTATGAATTTTAAATCATATGTAATTTTTTTATTAATATTTATTTTATTTGTAAACTGCTATTTATTTAGTAAAAAAATTGAGAACCTTGTATTACCAAGAATAGATGTAATACAAACATCAGAAATAGGAAAAGTTGAGAAAGCCGTACAAAGAGTTGGTAGAGAAGTTGAAAAAGCAGATAATGATTTAGCACCAGTTAGAGTAAAAATAGATGATGTAAATAATCAGATAACAGAAATTGATAATAAAATTAAAAGAAATAATGCACTATCATTAGCAGAAAGAAATAGTAATAGAATAAGAAATGAAAATAAACGTCTTAATCGCCAACGCAGAAATTTAATGAAGTATAGAAATAGGTTACGCAGCTCTATTCGAAATCAACGAAGAATAATAAGGAATCAAGGACGAACGATAGGAAATCAAAGAAGTGAAAGAAATAATTTAAAAATGATTAATCATATTTTAAGATTAAAATATAATGGACTTAATTTTCCAGGGTTTGTCTCATTTTATGATATAAATAGGAGAAATATATATAATCTTTTTACTGATAACAATGATGATAATTATAAAAATGATAATAACCCAATTCTTAGAAGGGCGTGTTATTGTAAAGCTAGTCCTGGTTTTAAAGTAACTCTATTTACTAATAAAAATCAAAATTCAAACGAAATGATTGTAATAGGCGGTGGACCTATAAAACATACTGGCAATGATTTAATAGATTTGCGTAAAGAAAAAATTAATAAAACTCTATTTAAAGGAAAAAGAAAGATATGTCGCAGGTATAGAAGGTGTCGGCGGCGGTGGTGGAGGACAAGATGCTGGTGGAGAACAAGATGCTGGTGGCGCACATATAACTATTATAAATTTTGGTGCAGACATATTCAAAGTGTGAAATTAGAACGTGTTATTGATAATAATTATCAATATGGAATTATTGAAAGAAAAATGTAAAAATTATTAATTTTTTTTTTAGCTATATTATAATTTATTATAATTAATAAAATGAGAGTTATTAACTATATAGTATTTCTATTATTCATTATATTTCTAAATTCATTATTATTAAATACAAAAATAAATAGATTTAGTAATATAGAAAAATATGAACAAGCAATACCAAGCACTGATGTAAGACAGCATAAAATATTACATAAATTAGATGATAATAAAAGTGAATTATCAAAAAATTTAGCAAATGAAGAGATTTCACAGACAATGGGTTTTACATCTCTATTAGAATATATTACAGGTGAAAATAAAAGAAAAGAAGAAAATAGAAAATCAATAATTTCTACAATGAAGAAAAATAATCCATTAAATAAATTTAAAAGAACATCAGGTTTAAAATGTCAAGATATACAAATTGATATATCAGATAGTATTTCATCAAACAATGGGAAAGAAGATTTAATATTAAAAACATGTGCAAAGGAATGTCATAAAAATAAAGATTGTTTATCATTTGATTATAAAAATAGAAAATGTAGATTATCTACATGGTGTAGTGAAGGCACTTCTGAAAAAATACCAGGGTATAGTGTATATAGAGATAAAAGTAAACCTATTCCAGAAATAACAAAGTTTAATATATATCCTAGAAAAAAAATGTATGGCTCATGTCGTATATCTAAAATTGGCGGATATGGAGCGGGTTCATCTTTAATTAAATGTGCTGATAAATGTGCTAAAAATGAAGAATGTTTATCATTTGATTTAACTGGTAATAATAAAGATATTTGTACCATTTATAAAAAATGTCATAATATGCATATGACTAATGATAAAAAATCATTCACAGGTGTTTTAATAAATTCTTCTACTTATAGCACATCAAATAGAAACAATTCTATTAAACGGATCAGACCAAATTAAAAATATAAACTAGTTATTTTTCTTAATTATAATTAATAAGTATGAACAAAATAATATATATTATACTATTGTTATTAATATTATTAGTATTATATTTCATAACTACAAAGTTATATAAAACATCTATATTAAATAAACAAATAGAAAATTTTAATGATTTACATTTAAATGATAATAAAATTTTTAAAGCAGATTTAGATACTCTTATGAAACATTTGAGAAAAATGAAAAAAAATTTTAATACTTTAAATAAAGAACAAAAAATTATTTATAATAAAATTTTAAAAAGATTATATGAAGAAAAAAAGACCTTAGGAGATGAATATGATTTATTATTAAAAGAAATACAAGAAACTAACCCTTTAAATTCATTTGAAGCTCCAGCATATTATAAATCATGTAATGAAGTAGATATAAATATTGATGCTAATGTTGAATTAACAAATTCTACGCCAAATGATTTAACTATCACTTGTGCGAGTATGTGCAAAGATAATAGTAAGTGTTTATCATTTGAGTATGATAATAAAAAGAAAACTTGTAAATTCTCGAAATCATGTCATAAGGATTCTAATTTTATAGGAAGACAACCAATAACAAATATTATTTATACAAAAAAAGGAGGAAAACAACCTGCGAAATCTAATTATGATATTTATAAGAACAAAAAACTACTAAATTATAAACCATTTAATGATGATATAAATGTTCCATGTGATAAAAATAAAATTGGAGAAACTATTGGTGATTGTGATACAGAAAAAGCTTCCCAAAATTGTGATGATACACCAGATTGTTTATCGTGGGAATTACATAAACCAAGCAAAACATGTAATTTATACTCTAAATGTCATAAACCAATGCTCATTCGTTATAATTTTAAATTAATTAATCCTCCAAAACAAAATAGAAGCCCTGATAATAATGCGTGGGGAAGAAATAAAAAAGCCAAAGAAGCGCATAATAGAGGTGAAATTAATTCACCACAAGCTTGGAGTGCTACAAGTGAAAAAGAAGGAAACTATTATGAAATTACACTAAATAATCCCACAGATATTGCTGGTATTATAACACAGGGTAGAAAAAATAGTGTAGAATCGATAAGTAAAATAAAAATTAAATATTTTAATAATAATAATGTTGAACAAAGTATAGGGGATTTTAGATTAACTGTTCCTAGACAAACTAAAAAAGACCAAGATGATATTGAGTATACACTATTTAACGAACCTGTTGAATTAACTATAATTAGATTTTATATATTAGATTGGAATAATTACCCATCATTTAGAGTTGGATTGTTACAAAATTTAAATAATATAAAGAAGTATGTAGTTGGAACAAAAAAAGAAACTAGTTTATTAGGAATTCAGAGGAATCCAAGAGACCAACATATACCATTACAATATGGAGAAGATGTTAGAATTTATAATGGAGATAAATTCTATCTTCGTGAAGAGAATGGTAATGCTTTGTTTAGTAAAAGAACGAATCCAAAACTTAATAGAATGAAAATATATAAAGCATATAGTGATAGTGATAAATGGGGGAAGGATAGAGGAGGAACCATAAATTATGGAGATTTTATATTTATTCAAGCTCAGAGTAATAAAAAACAATTACATATAAATGATGAAGGAAATAATAGAAATGCTCAATTTCTAAATAATAAATACGAAAAATTGGAGAAATTCATTATTGAGAAAGGACCAGGTAGCAAAGGCAATCATGGGACTCCTATTTATTCTGATGATATTATTTATATAAGGTCATTGAAAGATAGAAGACCATTTAGATTACAAAATGGATATAATAGAGGAAATAATGCTAGATTTGGAAATTATAATCAAAAGTCATGGGAAAGAATGGTAATTACAATTATGTAAATAATTATTCTTCTTAATTTTATTTTTATAATTTATTATATTAAATAAATGAATAATTTATACTTATCTATATTAATATTTATTATAATTTTTTCATCTGTATCATTGCAATATAAAATAAAGGAATTATTTTACCAAGAAAATTATTATAATTTAAGTCAACCAGATGCTAAAATTCTGAATGATTATAATCAAACTAATGCTATAAATATTAATTCCGCCAAGATAAAAGATAGTGAAAACACATTAACTAATATTAAAGAGTTTATTCCTTCTAGTTTGACAAAATTAAGAAATATAGAATCAAAAGAAGGAAGTATTAATAAAAATGAAAAAATATTTAATAAAAATAGTTCATTTAAATATGGTGAAACACTATTTTTATCAACTTATTATTGGGGTGGTTATATTTTAAATGAAAAAAAATTTAGTAATAAAAGAAGGGATAATTATAAAAGAATTAAAATTACAAGTACTACTGGTAAAAAAAATCATGAAAGTATAAAATATGGGGATTATATTAAAGTGCCTGGTCTTACAAATGATACTTTAAGAATCACTGATGATACTGGTGATACTACTGGTAATTCAATATTTCCTGGAAATTATTTCTATTTGGAGAATAGTAATAAAAATAAAAAAAATTTACAAATAAATTTGTCTAGGCGCAATAACAAAGAGGCAATATTTTTAAATACAAATAAAGGGTCTTGGGAAAGAATGAAATTTATTAGATAAATCAATAAATTATGTTTTATTAAATAAATGAAATATTATTTATTTTTATTACTTTTAATATTATTAAACTCTATAATACTTCAGAAAAAAAAATATAAACTAGAAGAAAAATATTATAGTTTTGATATTAGCTGTGCTAGGAAAAAAAAAATGACAGATAATACACAAGATATTATTTTAGAAATATCAAAAAATAAATATAAATCATTTAATACAAAAATTAAAAAATTAAATGATAATAGAAAAAATAACAATAAAATTATAGATAAAAGAAAAAAAGGTAATAATAATCTTAAAATAGATATTTCTAAACTCGAACAAGACCTTCTCAAATTAAAACAATATTAATTTACTCTAAAATATTTATTGTAATACATTTTTATGAAGCAACATCTTCTTTATATCACTCTTATTTTTTTTAAAATCTTTAGGACTCATATTAACACCTAAATATCTCTGAATCTTTTGAGAACTTTTCTTTTTCGTGTTCTTTTTATTTTTATCAACTAATACTATTTGTTTAACTTCATTTGTGCTTTTATCTTCATCATTCACAGAATCATTAATATCATTTTGATTATAGTAATCATTTACTTCTTCATTATCTATTATTTCATAATTATCTATTATTTTATTATTATCTTCTAGAACCTTGACATCTTCTACAAGATCTTCTACATGTTGTTTATCTACTTCTACTGATGTAACTGAATCTTCTACAACATTTTCTACAACATTTTCTATAACTTGTGATTCTACTGCTACTGGTCTAACTGAATCTTCTTCACCATCTATAACATTCTCTTTAACTTCTACAACATCTTCGACAACATCTTCAGCTTCTACGGCATTTTCTATAACACCCTCATCAACTTCTATAACATCTTCGGCAACTTCTTCTATAACTTGTGGTTCTACTGGTTCAAATGTATCTTCTACGGCATCTTCTACAACACCTTCTACAACACCTTCTTCATACTCGGCATCTTCTACGGCATCTTCTACAACACCTTCTTCATACTCGGCATCTTCTACAGCACCTTTTACAACACCTTCTTCATACTCGGCACCTTCTACAACACCTTCATACTCGGCACCTTCTACAACACCTTCTTCATATTCGACATCTTCTACGGCATCTTCTACAACACCTTCTTCATACTCGGTATCTTCTACAACTTCATAATTTTCTATATCTTCACCCTCGTCAATAACATCAGTTTCATTGATAGAGTTAATATCAACATTACCAATACTATCTGTTAAATTTTCTTCTATTTCTGTATTTTTATTATTTTGTTCTAAATAATTTTCTAGAATTTCTTTAAATGGTAATAAATTTCTAATTGTTGAGTTAATATCATCTGTAATTACTTGATTTAAAAGTGTTAAATTATTTGTCAATGTAGTATTATTATTACGATGATATAAAATACCCGGTTTTTTCCAAATACTCCTAGCAATAGTAATGTAACAAGAATGAATAACATGGGTAGGAGTTGGTATTGAAACATTTAAGTTATCATATGACTTATTATCTGCTAATAATATTTGGGAATATGATGCAAACATAGCTTGTATAAGATCGTCTAAATACTCGCATTTGGACATTAATTTTATTCTTTTATATTCTTCGTCTATCATATTTTGTGACCATAGAGGAATTAATTTTAATTGATCCTGAAATTCTTTTAATATTAATTTCGGTACGGAATTGTTATTTTTTACATTTTCGTAAATACTTTTAAATCCTTCCACAAATTGGTGTAATGTCAAATTAATGAATTGATCTATATATTCTTTTTTAGATTGTAAAGTAATATTCAGATCTTCTCTATTCATTTAAATAGTAAAAATAATTTATAAAAAAAAAATAAACTTATTCATATAATTTTAAATATTAAAATTAATTGATGTAGATTTAATTACTTTAATTAATTTTAATTTAGAAAGAGTTTAATGGTTGCGAGTAAGGATTATTATTGAAAGCTGCTAAAATATCAGGTGAAATTCTATCACTTGCATCATTTCTGTAAACGGGTTTATCCTTTGTTATATTTATTCTATCAGTTGTTGGAATTTCATTCATAACTCTACCAAGATTTCCAGTTTGTCTGGTATTATGTTGATCACACTCTAATTTAGATTTATTTGGATTTAAATGTGTATGGTCAATTTCATTATATAATTTAACAGATGTTTTAGTAGGTTTTCTTTCTTTAAGAAGAATATCCCTTACTTCATTAATAGTGGCATTATATTTATCATCATATAACATTTGTTTATCAGCAGCACTATCACCAACACCATAGTATTGATTATCAGATGTAAGTTGTCTGTCGGTTGTTCTCATATCAACCTTAATATTTTTATAAGCATCCGAATTCTGTACATTTCCTACATTACCTGTTTTACCTTTGGACTCGGTGGTTTCCCTCATTGTTGTTCTAGCAACATCATTAGGGTCATATATAATATTTTTTTCTACTCCATAATTACCCTTAATATTACCAACTCTGGCATCATGAATTAATGTTTCTTTTATGGTTGTTCTAGCAACATCATTAGGGTCATATATTGTCATTTTAGATGGATTTGTATTTTGTAAATTACCCATTGGTCTCCCATGCATAACTGTATATTCTTTTTTATTAACTCTCATTATATCTAGCAGTGGAGCAGTAATAGATTTTACAGCAGATGTTAAATTCGATTGGTGTGTTTTAACAGTTAAATCACTTCGATTAGTTTGTTTAAGATTTACACAGGGTCTTTGAGTTTCTTTGGAATTTGCGGAGTTACCAGATTTAAGATACATGTCCTCTGTTTGTTCATAAGTGGTTTCTACACGATTTTTACATACTTCGCCAATATCACCTGGTAATAATTCTTTTTGACCATCTACAACTCGTCCTTCATATGTTGATTTAGGATTAGAACCTTGTCTTAATTCATCTACATTTTTAGGTAATTCGAATTTCCTTGTATCAATTTGTTGAAAACCTCCTGTTGGGTCAGTACCATATCCTTGATTTAAACCTGGTCCTACTTTTTCTTGTTGGAATGGTACATAATTTGTAACATATGTGGAACCAACATAACGGGTTTTTTGAAATTCTAAAGTATTCTCTTGTCCTGCTATATTATTAACATTTTGCTTAATATCAGCAAAGTTTTCCACTTCCTTTTTCTTTTTATAAAAATTTCCAGTTCCTGTGAAGGTGTCTAACTTACTCTGCATTCTATTATTATCAACATTAACCTGTGTCATTTTACTTCCAAAAAATGGAACCATATTATTATGTTTAAAATCATTTGGTGCCATATCAACATCTGCTAAACGACTATGAATATGTTTGTCTGTTTTAACATGTTTCATATTATTTGGAATAACTTTATTTTCATATGGTTTTAAGCTTTCATTATATTTTTTATTTGCTTTTCTAATAATATCTTCTTGTGTTTTATTAAATTGTTTTCCAGAGTATACATGGTCAACTACTGGTTTTTCATTTTTATTAATTAAATTTTCATTTGTATCTTTGGAAGTATATTTTTCATTTTGACTAAATAAATAACCTATGGTTCCTAATGCTCCTGCTGTAAATAATTCCATTTATTATTATTTAATATAATAATATAATAAAAATAATACTATTTAACTAATTTATTTAACATCAGTTCTAAGACAAGCTTTAACTCTTGGTGTAGAACTAAAACTTAATTCTTTACCAGCAATATTAACAGTTTTTTTCTCATCAACTCTATTAGCAGTATAAGCGAGTTGTTTTTTAACTCCTTTCTTACTTTCTTTTTGATTTTCTAAAATGAATTTAACAATTTTCTTTTTTTGAGGAACTTTTTTAAGAATAGCATTGGATGCTTTTTTAGCAGCAGAATAACTATTTTTATTAGAGAAAACTTTTTTCATAAGAAGTTCCTCATCTTTTTTAGATAAAACACCTTTATCAATTTTTACTATTTTAAAGTTTTTTTTCATACCTCCTTCCATATTTATTAAATATTAAGATTTTTTTTTATTAATAAAAAAAAATAATTTATTATATATTTTTATAAAATATTAAAATTTAATTAAGTTGATTCACTGTTCTACAATTTCTCCAGCTTTGTGTATTATCTACATTAAATGCTTCATTTTGACTTACTGAATATGTTGTTTCTTGGTCGTTATACATTACTACATTTGGATTATTATATTGAGATACCGGCATACCTAATCTTTGGTTTAAAGGTTGTGGAATACAAGGTCTATGGTCGTCTTTTGCCATAATAGTAGTATTTAACTCAATATTGAATGGAACAATAGAACGGTCTTGTGGATTTTGGCACAACCATTGCCATCTATTCCAACCAGTTCCTCTTAAAGTACAAGGTGGGTTGCTTAATCGTGTGCTTTCACCTACGAAATTAGCACAGTCGTCGAAATGTTTTAATTTAGAATTTTTAAATTCTTCATTACAATTAGAAGGAGCATATTTGCTTTCAGGACATCTTGTTGCTTTAACATTTAATCCCATTAAATCGCTATCATTATCAATTAAATTGCCTACGGTGCTATTACCAGAACTCGCATTTCTTACAGTAGGGTTAAAACATTCGGTACAACTGTTTCTTGGTAAATTTGTAGTAAAATTACCAGGTCTAGTAGTTTGATATAAATCTCTTGTGTAATTTTCAACATCATATCTATTTCTTGTAAAACTCATTGTTTTATATTTATTATATTAAAATAAATAAAATAAAATTTAAATTAAATTTAAAATTTAGCAAAATCGCATTTATCGTAGGGTAATTTTGGTTCTTTTGGAACTTCTTGCATGTCAAAGAAATTACAATTTTTTAAATGTTTCTTATTTAAATCTAATTCTGGATTATCAACAGTTTTAATATATTTTATTGGTTCTAAAACATTATTTTGTGTTGGAACATAATTATATTCTACACATTTATTTGCTGTTCTAGTAATTCCTTTTAAATCATTCTCTATATCTACTAAACTAGATTTTGTTTGACTAACATCATTACCACCAACTATACCAAATTCTGCTCTACATTGATTATTATGTATAAATTTACTTTGTTCTAAAAGATAATCTACTGACCTCATTGATTGTTGTGTATCTAAATCATTATTTATAGCACTCATTATTTATTTATTTATATAATTTATTTAAATTTTAATTAAATAAATTATTTTTCTAATATAAAAATTTGAATTTTATTTAAAAATAAAATAAAATTATTTTTAAAAATGACTTATGTTTTTGATATTAAAACCATACAATCTAGTGCTATTAAATGTATGATTGAGGCACTAAAAGAATTACTAACTGACACTGTATTAGAAATTAATGATACTGGAATTAAAATTGTTGCCATGGATAATAGTCATGTTATTTTAGTTCATTTAAAACTATTCGCAGATAAGTTTGAATACTTTAAATGTAATAGACCTATATCAATTGGAATTAATATGTTAAATTTCTATAAAATTATTAAAACTATTAATAACAATGATATTCTTTCTCTGTTTGTATATGAAAATGATTTAAACCACTTAGGTATTAAATTAGAAAATGCTGAAAAAAATACTAGAACAACTTATAAAATTAATCTACTTGATTTAAATAATGAAAGTTTCGAAATCCCAGAAGTTACGTTTAATTCTGTGATTACTTTACCATCTAGTGATTTCCAAAAAATTATTAGAGATATGAATAATCTTGCTGAATTTGTAGAAATTAAAAATGTTAATAATGAATTTATGCTAACTTGTAATGGAGATTTTGCTACACAAGAAACAGTATTATCAGATAATGATAATGTCCAAATTACATCTGAACAACCTGATGAAGTAATTCAGGGAATATTTAGTTTAAAATATTTAGTTCTATTTACAAAATGTACGAATTTATCTAATAATACAGAAATATTCCTCAAAAATGATTATCCACTTATTATTAATTATTCCGTAGCATCATTAGGTGCTGTTAAATTATGTTTAACACCACAACAAACCACAGATTAACTTAAAAAAATAAATTATACAACATGATTCTTAAAAATTAAATCACCTGTATATTCATCTGGAATATTAAAATATTCCTTTACATTTTCATTATTAAATATATCCTTATTTTTTAACCAAATTTTTATTATACAGAAATTTTTTTTTGGTGATATAGATATACCATTTATATTATTATATTTACTAATATGCTCTTCTTTTAGAAAAGTTTCTGATAAAACAGAAATATTTAATTTACTCCAAAAATTTTTAGAATCATCTTTCAGTATTTTAAAAGAAAAACTAGCACCATTCTTATTATCCTCATTATCCCATAAAGGAAAAATATTATTTCTCATTAAAAAAAACATTCCTTGATGTATTTTATTCTCAATTTCTTTATTTAAAATCCAATAATCAACAATTTTTTTTAAAGTATAAATTTTATAATATGATTCCTTATTCCAATTATAAGAATTTGGATCATGAAAATATAAATTCCATTCAGAATTCAATTTATTTTCATTATCATTTATAATAATATTATGCATATCTCTTTTATGCATATTATTATTATTATATAACATTTCTTTATATTAAATTATGTTTAATTCTATAATTATTCTATTAATTAATTCTATAATTAGTCTAATAATTATATAAATTAGTCTAATCTAAATTATTTTTATTGTTTTCTGATAATTCTTGATATAGAGTTTTAAAATTTATATTTTGATTTAGTGTAAATATTTTATCATCTAAATTAGTATCAGTAATTAGTAATTTCATATTATTTATATTATTATACTGCAATTCTTTGTTATTTAAGCATCTTAAGATTACTAAAAAGTCATATAAATTAATATTATCTTCTTTAAATGAATTTTTATATTTTCTAAATATATCTGTTATATTAATATCACTATTTTCAAATAGCAACTCTATATATGTTAATTCTTCATTTTTAGTAATAGTTGTATTTAATATAAAATTTGTTATTATATTTGTTATTAATAAATCAACTGTTTTAAATAAATAATTATTATTTTCTCTTTTAAAATTTTTTATATTTATTAAACTTTTTTTTTCTTCAGTTTCACTATAATATGTTATATTTAAATATCCATAATTATTTTTATTTATTATTTTACTAATATTTATTATAGTATCTGTTTTCATGAAGTATGGGTTAATATTGTAAAATAAAACAGAGATAAATCTAAATAAAAAATTACTATAATAAATATTTAAAACTTCATTCTTTTTTATATCTATATAATCTATTTGATATATTGTTTCATCTAAATAATTTTTTATAAACCAAGTTTTACAATCAATAAATTTATCTTTAAAATTTTGATAACATAATAATGAATTTTTTAATATAAATATAAATATTGAATTAACTACATTATTAAACCATATATTAAAAATATCAAAGGACCTTTTTAAGCTTCTTGCAATACTTTCTAATTCATCTTCTGTTATATATTTCATAATATTTATAAATATTATTTGTGTTTTTTATTTAAATAAAATTTGAATATTCTGATTAAATAAATTAAATTAAATAAATTGAATAAATTAAATAAATTAAATAAATTGAATAAATTTATAAATAAGAACTATAAATAAATGCCGGAATTAGCTGAGATATATTTACTAAAAAAGTTTTTAAAAAAAAATTATAAAGATAAAACTCTTGTTTCATTTAAATTTAATGAAAATAGCAAATTTAATAAAAAACCTCCCAAAGGGTTAGATGATTTCCAAAAAGACCTTAATTTAAAACTTACAAATATTAAAAGAAAAGGGAAAATTCTAATATTAATATTTGATGATAAATGGTGGTTATGTATTCATTTTGGATTACATGGATTTTTAAGAACTAATAAAAAGGATAATAATAGAATTGTTGAGAATTACGATAATAGTACAAAAAATATTCATGGAGTTTTTAAATTTACAAATGATGTAATGTTAAATTTTGTTGATAGAACTGGTTTCGGAAGTTCCTTTAATTTCTTTAATAATAAAATAGACTTTGATAAATATTTAGAAAAATATGCTATTGATATTCGTGATAAAGATTTTACCCTAAAAAAATTTAGAGAAAATGTAAAAAAAATACAGGACAAAAAATTAAAAAGAAGTGAATTATGCTCTATTCTTTTAAAACAAGAATATTTATGTTCGGGTATTGGAAATTATATGAAATGTGAAATTCTATATGATTCTAAATTAACTCCATATAGAAGCATAAATGATATTGATTCTGAGATGATTAAAGATTTATATGAGTCAATATTAAAAATTACAGAAATTAATATTCAGGCTGATGGAAGGTCCTTAGATGAATTTCATGTATTTATGAAAAAAAAAGATAGAAAAGGAAATGATGTTATTAAAGAGAAGACCCCTGATGGTCGAGGTACTTATTGGGTTCGTGAAGTACAAAAATAAATTATATAAGAATTATTAATTATTATAATAAAGTGATAATGTATTGTGGAATTCTTTTATTTACTTGTACTAGTATAGCTTTATGTGTTGTTGTGTATAAAATATTTATTGAGATTAAAACTATTAGAGAATTAAAAAAGGATATTGTAGAACCAAGAGCAGAAGTAATGGCAATACCATACACACATGCTCCAATAATGAGAATATAAATACTTAAAAAATAATTAATATTATTAAATATTAAATATTAATTATGTTAAAACAATATATTAGAAATACTAAAAAATCTAAATTTGGAGATAATTATGAAATGATTAAATTCCCAAATAATAAATGGTATGACGTAGAAAAAGATAGTTATATTATGGTTAAGTTTTGGAATAATGGACATTGGTTCATTATGAAAAAAGATAGTGATTTAATTATCTAATTTATTCTTTATTAAATCATAATCAACATGTAAATCTGTATTTTTTGTTATTAATCCAATTGGTATTAGATTAAAATCATTTATCATATTCAATAGTTTTTCACTGGATATGTTACTAAATATTGTTTTATCTAAAATTATAACCATTCCAATTCCACAGTTATATGTTCTTAACATATCATCTACTCCCATATTGCTATTTTTATAAATCCATTTAAATACATCTGGTATTTCCCAATCATAACTAATCTTAATATTATGTTCTTCATCCAGTAATCTACTTATATTATCAATTAAACCTCCTCCTGTTATATGACTAAACCCTTTAATATAGTCATTAAAGTTCTCTTTTATTTTTTCAATATCATTAACATAAATTTTCGTAGGTGTTAATAATTCTTCTAAATCATAACTTGTTTTTTCTAAAATTTTATGAATTAATGAAAATCCATTAGAGTGAACCCCTGTTGATGAAAGACCTATTATTAAATCACCTGAATTTATTTTTTTGGGGTAATCCTCTCCTTCTATAATACCCACAGAAAATCCAGCTAAATCGAATTTATCTTCTGAATATACCATTGGCATTTCAGCAGTTTCACCACCAATTAAAGTGCACCCTGCTTGTTTACATCCTTCATTTATACCTTTAATTATTTCTGCCGATTTATTTAAATCTAATTTATTTACAGCAAGATAATCTAGAAATAAGAGTGGTTTTGCTCCTTGGACTATTAAATCATTTACACACATTGCTACTAAATCAATCCCTATTGTATCATATTTATTTAGTTTTCTTGCCAACTCTATTTTAGAACCTACACCATCTGTTGTAGCTGCTATTTTAATACCATTATAATCAACTACCCCACTAAAACCACCTATTTTATTATTACCACAAATATTTTTAATTATATCTACGAAATCATTGCCTTTATCAATATCAACGCCAGACTCTTTATAGTTTAATATTGTCATATTATTTGATATATTTAATTCTTCTTTATTATAATTACTGATATAATCGTATCCTATATCTCTTCTATAGTAAATGTTTTGATAATCAATAACTATATTTTTATAAATTGTATTATAACAATTTGATAAACTATTATCAGAATATACAAGAGACATAACTCTCCCACCATTTGTGTAAAATTTATCCCCTTTTTTACTTATAGATGAATAATATTTCTTAATATTTTTACTTAATTTTTCTAGGTTTTTTATTTCTAATAGAGAACTACTACGGTCATAAGGGTAACATCTATGAGATAAAACTACATTAATACAGCTATTTGTATTCCATTTTATTTTTAAATCATTACCTAAAATACAATCAATACATATTTTATATAAATCTGTATTAAGTAGGTTTAGTAATACCTGTGCTTCTGGGTCTCCGAATCTACAATTAAATTCTAAAACATTTAGACCATCTTTTGTTTTCATTAAACCCACATATAGTATTCCTTTATAATTAAAATTTTTAACAAGTTTATCTACTAATTGTTTTAAATATGTTATATCTGATTCTGTTAAAATATTTACCGG
>Ga0209634_1001658_pt1 | contig 16156 bp, 16 predicted proteins | sample LinPmetageLP40_FD_184043 | JGI IMG/M metagenome (GOLD analysis project Ga0209634, IMG submission 184043) | Marine viral communities from the Pacific Ocean - LP-40 (SPAdes) (version 2) | ecosystem: Environmental > Aquatic > Marine > Oceanic | place: Pacific Ocean | collected 2010-08-26
TCAGAGGCGCATAATATTCGTGTTTCTGTAAAAGGAGGAGGATGTTCTGGACTTATGTATGATCTTGATTTTGATGATCAAAGCCAAGAGTCTGATCAAGTCTTTGAAGATAAGGGTGTAAAGATACTGGTAGATAAAAAGAGCTTACTGTATTTATTAGGCACTACGCTTGATTTCACTGACGGACTCAATGGCAAAGGATTTCAATTTGTCAACCCGAACGCATCGCGTACTTGTGGATGTGGGGAGAGTTTTGCGGTATAAACTTACTTTTCGCACTTTATTCGTTTAACCACACACTAGCAGAGATTTTTATGTTACAGGTTTCATAAAAACAATATTTTACGTTGAAAATTTAAAATTATGTTTTACGTTTTAAACGTAGAAAGAAATATGTAACGTGATAGATCGTAGAATATTAGTTGAAATACTCGAACTCATTAAGCTTTTCCCAGTAGTAGGTTTGCTGGGAGCAAGACAGGTGGGAAAGACTACTTTTATAAAGTCGATTATCCCAAGTATTGATCCACCCTGTATTTATCTAGATCTGGAGTTCCCTGATGATTTGGCCAAGCTATCAGACCCTTCTATTTTTTCTCCCAAAACAAGGATAAAACGATTATTATAGATGAAATTCAGCGAGAGCCATCTCTATTCCCTATTTTGAGAGCGGGATAGATAGAAATAAAAAAGCTGGGCGATTTATATTGTTGGGCTCTGCTTCACCAGATTTGATTAGAGATGGCTCAGAATCACTGGCAGGAAGGATCGCATATACAGAGATATCTACATTTCATTATTCAGAAATATCCTCAATCCAATCAATGGATTATCACTGGATGACGGGAGGTTTTCCAGATGTGTTTTTATCAAAAAGCAAACAATTTAAAAATCTCTGGTATCGCAACTTCATACAAACCTATATAGAGAGAGATTTGCCCCAGTTGGGACTGAAAGTTGATAGCCAATTACTTCGCAACTTTATGGTAATGCTTGCACATAGTAATGGAGGGATATGGAATGCATCAACTATTGCCAAATCTTTAGGAGTGACAAGTCCTACTTCACAGAAATATTTGAGATTTCTAGAAAAATCTTTTATGCTTACAGTTTTGCCTTCATTTCATGTCAATGTGAAAAAACGCATAGTCAAATCACCAAAAATTTACTACCGTGATACTGGCATCCTACATCATTTAATGAGAATATCCTCATTAGAAGATCTTCAAGGACATCCTATTCTTGGTGGCTCATGGGAATCATATGTCATCGAACAAATTAAACAATTGACGAGAGGGAAATATGATATGTACTACTACAGAACACATAGAGGGACAGAATGTGATTTGCTGCTAGTCGATGGTGTAGAAGTGAAATATGGAATAGAAATTAAATACACCTCTTCACCAAAAGTGACTAAAGGGTTTATCACAGCTATCGAAGATTTGAAGATTGACAACTCATTCATCGTGACACCATACGCTGATGATTATTTGATAAAAGAAGATATTCGTGTGTGCAGTCTGAAAACTTTTATTGCTGACTATTTGGATTGATTTTCCAAATAGAGATACTTCGATCATCACTAGCACTGACGAGCTGATTCATTTTGTTATTCCACCAGAGTTTGTTGACTGATGTGCCATGCCCAGCATGTCGTGCTTTATCGATTACTTTCAGTAGTTTGTAAGTCTTGGCATCCCATATTTTGATGGACTTGTCCATGCTGCAGGTCGCAAATAAATTCCCGTCAGGATTATAAACTATATCATTGATCGAATACATGTGTGCGACTACATCTTCCATTTGATCGTACTTGCACTCTGCATCCCAAACCATAAAGTGGGCATCTCTACTTGTGCTGATTAGCGTATTGTAATTTTGCGAATATTGCAATTTGAAAACTGATTTTGCATGAGCGCTTAGCTCTTGCTTCACTTCAAGCGTGTCCAAATCTAATATTCGAATCACAGCATCGCTATAGCCGATGGCCAATTCTTTATTTACTGGATTGACAGCTATTGACCTGACGCGTTCGGTTGATAGTTTGATACGCTTGATGATTTTTAGCTCGGGGATATTGATAACAATCATTTCACCATCACCAGTGCCCACATAAGCTAGCTGGTTGTGGCTATTGATGCTAAATATGGCTGCTTCTGTAAAATTGAGAGAGCCCAATTCTTTTTTGTTTTTCCAATCAAGAACATGTAGGCCGTCATAATTATGCCCAACCAAAAGAAACCCATGCTGACTTTCTTGATGAATCGCATAGATAGAATTGTCTAGTTTGGCAACCAGTTGACCATCCTCTGGCTGTTCCAGATCCCATAATACAATCATACCATCTCCTGCTCCTGAAACAAATTGTGAATCAGCCACACCTTCAATTGTGTAAACACTGTCCTTGTGCCCAGAAAGTGTATGTAGTTTTGTGACTTGAATTTTGCTCATATCCGTATTATGGTCTAATTTCCCGTATCGATCATCCTGCTACAAAACTAATATGCCCATTTTAAAAATCGCTAAGATCAACGAGAAATCAGCTTATGCGATATGGGAGATTACAGAGGATGTAGAGAAGTTGAGAGAATTGGTGAAAAACTCAGCGAATGTTCAGCTTCCAGATGCAGATGTCACCAATGAGATCAAGCGAGCAGAATGGATGGCTGGGAGATTATTGTTGTCATCTTTAGTGAAGGAATTGGGAGAGCAATATCCAGGAATTTATAAAGATGAATACGGCAAACCACACTTAAAAGAAATTGATTTGCATATCTCGCTATCTCATTCTTATCCATTAGTTGCAGCGATTATACATGACTCGCCTGTCGGAATTGATGTGGAGCAACCAAAGGAGAAGTTGCGTACTATCGCAACTAGGTTTCTTGCAGAAGACGAACAAAAAGTATGTGCAGATAATATAGAATTACTTTGCACATATTGGTGTGCCAAAGAGGCTTTGTATAAGTTATACGGTAAAAAGAAGCTTGTTTTCAAAGAAAATTTGGCAGTGAATTATCAGCAGAAAGATGGCGTTGTTGATCTATCTGGCAAAGTAATTGTAAATGGTACTACCGAAACGTATCAATTGCAAGTTGAAAAAGTAAAGAATAGCTTGTTGGTACACACACTATAAGAAACGGATATGAAAAGTATAATCAGCATATTGATTTTGACATTGAGCGGGACGTTTGCATCGGCACAGTCGGTCTTTGAGGTTGACTTGAAAAATATTAGCACAGATCAGACAGTTTCGCTCAGCGATTTTAAAAGTTCTAAAGGCATAGCTGTCGTATTTATGAGTGCTAAGTGTCCTTATGCCAAATATTATGAGCAGAGGCTTCAAAAAATGATTAAAGACTACAGAGATAAAGGGATTACATTTCTAATGGTCAATGCTAATAGCTCTGAGCCAAATGATCTAATGAAAAGTCAAGCAAAAACGCTAAATGCAAAATATTTGCTAGACAGTTCTAGGCAACTTGCCAGCCTCTTGGGTGCCAAAAAGTCACCAGAAGTATTTTTGTTAAAAGGTGATGGGACCAAATATTATATGGGTGCTATTGACGATAATCCGCAAGTAGCGACTGACGTCAAGGTCAATTATTTGAAAGGTGCCATTGACGCACTGCTGGCAGGAAAATCAAAACCTGTAAATAGTGGCCGTCCAGTTGGTTGTATGATTAAGTAGCTACCATTCACCTGCTGGCGATATCAACTGAAGCAGTGTTTTAACCTCATCGGTCTTACTATGATCCCCTTGTTTCTCAAAAGAATTGGCCAGATTTCGAAACATTCGTTTGATAATATCTACGTGAGAACATGGCTCATAAAAAGTGTCAATAGGTGTTAATTTGAGTTCTGCTATGTAATTGTCGATATCTTCTTTGGTGAATATCAATCCTTTATTGAAGGCATTGATGTAAAATGGGGGAATGCCTTCACGCTTGTAAACCAAGATGAACATGTTGGGTAAATTCACTCCGTAGATTGGCAATTCTAGTTTCTGAGCAATCAATAAATATATGATGCAAAGCGTAATTGGATTACCACGCCTAGTATCCAGTACAACATTAATCATTGAGTTGGCAGGTGAATGGAAATTTCTTGTATTGCCTTTAAATTTTAGCTTTTGATAGAGCAGGTTGTTCAATGTCTTGATTTCATCATGGGGATGTAAATCATCATTTAGGTCTATCCAAGCATGCTGGTAAATCTGCTCTATTTGCTGCTTGAGGTTGTCATATTCTGTGTCGGGATAGAGATATGTTGCCACAATCCACATCCCTTTCAATAAGTCGTCAGACTCATTTTTTGACCATTCCACTAATCGCTCCTGTAGCAAAGTGAACTGAAGATCGTGGACGATGTCTTCGATGCGTTTTTGTAAAATCGGACTGAAATTGGATTCCCACTCTTCTTCTAAAAAAGGGATAATACCTGTGCCAAGTGATAGAATCTTACCTTCGATCTGATTGACGATCTCTTGATCATCCTCATCCAAAAGAGAAATTAAGGCCTTAAGTTCTTTATTGTCCATAAAGAGGGCTTATGTTTGGATCACACCTACATTGAATTTCTCAACAGGCGCATGATTGGCTGCTTCTATTCCCATCGAGATCACTTTTCTAGTCTCCAGTGGATCGATGATGCCATCAACCCACAATCTAGAAGCCGCATAATAAGGACTGAGTTCCTCATTGTACTTATCGGTAATTTCCTTGAGGAGCTTGTCTTCCTCTTCCTTAGTAATCTCCTGCCCCTTTGCTTTCATGGTTGCTACTTTTATTTGTAGCAATGTCTTAGCCGCTGCGGCTCCACTCATTACAGCTATTTGTGCCGTAGGCCATGCGTATATCAAACGAGGGTCATACGCTTTACCGCACATAGCATAATTTCCAGCACCATATGAATTCCCTAATACAAATGTGAATTTTGGAACTGTGCTGTTGGCCATGGCATTTACCATTTTAGCACCATCTTTGATGATTCCTCCATGTTCTGCCTTGCTACCCACCATAAATCCGCTTACATCATGCAAGAATACCAAAGGAATTTTTCGTTGGTTGCAATTCATAATGAACCTGGCAGCTTTATCAGCTGAGTCAGAGTAGATCACTCCACCCATTTGCATTTCACCCTTCTTATTTTTAACAACTTTTCGCTGATTGGCTACAATACCTACTGCCCATCCATCTACCCTCGCGGTACCACAGACTATAGTTTTTCCAAATAGTGCTTTGTATTCATCAAACTTAGAGTTGTCCACCATTCGCTCGATGATGTCCCTCATCTCATATGGCTTAGTACGATCCTCAGGCATCACGCCATACAGTTCATTCTGATCTTTCTCAGGAAGACTGGCTTTTTTCCTGTCAAATCCAGCTTCTTCAAAAGCACCTATTTTATCAAATATTGACTGGATATAGTCGAGGCAAGCTTCATCATTGTCAAACTTATTGTCTGTAACTCCTGAAATTTCACAATGCGTGGATGCTCCACCTAGCGTTTCATTGTCGATACTTTCCCCAACAGCTGACTTTACAAGGTAAGACCCAGCTAAAAATACCGAACCAGTTTTATCAACAATCATGGCTTCATCAGACATAATAGGCAGATAAGCACCTCCAGCTACACAGCTGCCCATGATCGCTGCTATTTGCACAATGCCCATGGCAGACATCTTAGCATTGTTTCTGAATTGTCTTCCAAAGTGTTCTTTGTCTGGAAAGATTTCATTTTGCATTGGAAGGAATACCCCCGCACTATCTACCAAGTAGATAATCGGCAATCTATTCTCCATAGAAACTTCTTGAGCCCTCAGATTCTTTTTGGCTGTAATTGGAAACCAGGCACCAGCTTTAACGGTAGCATCATTGGCTACGATCACACATTGGCGGCCGCTGACATATCCGATACCAGTGACCACTCCTCCAGATGGGCATCCACCAACCTCTTCATACATCCCGTCTCCAGCAAAGGCACCTATTTCCAGAAATTCGCTATTATCATCCCTCAAATAGTCAATTCTCTCCCTGGCCGTAAGCTTTCCTTTTTTATGATGAGAGGCTATTTTCTTTTCGCCACCACCTAATTTTACTTTTTTGAGTTTTTCAGAAAGTTGATAGGTGAGCTGTTTAAAAACGTCTTCGTTTTTATTGAATTCTATATTCATATTGACTTTGGGCACTTAATATTATTCTTTCTTAGCCTCTTTGGCTTTTTGTTTCTCAATATACTTTTTACTCTTTCCGAGTGGTGCGAAAAAGTGCTTCGGATCTTCATTCATGTGAATGAGCAGTTTGTCCAAATCTTCTAGAGAATTATTGAGGTTATTGTAAAGAGAGTCATTTTTCAAAAGCTTAGTCAAAGTCCCATCACCATTATTCATATTGTTGATAAGCATACCTACGCTATCCATCACCGTATTTAATTTTAGGAGCGTAGTTTTCATATCAATAGATTTCAAAGAATCAGCTAGTTCTCCATACTTTTTAAGTACTGGTTTTGTAGCTGATACTGTTTCATCCAATGTAATCGCCAACTTATTGTAAGTGCCTGAAAGCTCATTGATACTAACACGAGAGTCTATCATTAGGCGCTTCATGTGAATAGAGGTCACCCTCATGTTTTCCATCATATCGTTGATCTTGTCACCATTCCCTGTGAGGTTGTCCAAGATTACATTCACTTTCTTGATTGTTGCTTCCAAATTGTTAGCTACAGGTAGTGCACTTTCTTTGAGAAGGTCTTCAATTCCTTTGTGTAGCACACCTGCTATAGTGTCGTTTGGTTTAATCGGATTTTGCAATCTTCCGTTGTCAATAGTAATAGAGATACTTCCAAGAAAATCACTTTCTAAGATAGCATGCGCTCCTTCACCTAATATTATATGATCATTCATATCAAGTTCTACCACTACCTGATTAATATCACCTTGGATTAATTGCTTATTGCTGACTTTTCCTACGGTTACACCATTGATGTTGACAGGATTGGACACTTCTAATCCTCCAACATTTGCGTAGATAACATAATATTTATTGGTATTGGAAAAGAAATCTTGCCCCTTTAGGTAATGGAACCCCATATACAAGCCAATGGTTGTGATTAAAGCAAATAAGCCTACTTTGAATTCTTTCGAATATTTCACTTCTTAATTTTAGTTGATAGATTCAATTTGAGTTTTATAATCCCTGAAGGCCCTGAATATTCCAGAAGCAATGTAATCTTGCGTTTTTGAATGATTCAATTCTTTTTCCTCCTTCAAGTTGGTAAGATAGCCAATTTCCACTAAAACGCTAGGCATATAAGTGTTCCATAATACTTGAAATCCTGCTTGTTTAACTCCTAAACTTTTTCTTCCCGCGCGATTTTTAAATTGTAGTTCTACATTGTTTGCCATTAAAAGACTATTGTCTAAATAGGCATTTTGGGTCATTGAGAACATGATATAGGATTCTGGGGAGTTTGGATCAAATCCTTCATATTTTTCTTCGTGATTCTCTTCTAATAAGATTACGGAATTTTCTCGTTTGGCAACATTGAAATTCTTTTCGTTAGTATGCAGCCCCATGACATATGTTTCAGTGCCATATACAGATGCTCTGCTTAGTGCATTGGCATGAATTGAAATGAAAAGGTCGGCTTTATTTTTATTGGCAATATCAGCGCGTTCATACAACTCAAGAAATCGATCATCCTTTCTTGTGTAAATTACCTTAACATCAGGTAAATATTTTTCAATATAAGCCCCGGTTTGTAGTGCTACTTTAAGTACTAGATTTTTTTCTTTGGTGTTAACTCCATGAGTACCAGGATCATGACCTCCATGACCAGCATCTATTACCACAGTTTTTACTTTATTCCTAGTGGTTGTTTCTTGTGCATGTGTTGTGTTGCCAAAACCTAGCAGGGTAATTGCTGTCACAGCGTAAATTATGGCAATATTTTTCACAATATTTCGGTTGTTTATCATTAATGCAATAACTTCGCACAAAGTTATGATTTCTTTCCAAAGTGCAGTAACTCCTTTATGGAAAACTCTCCAGTGCTTTTTTAAGAAAAAATTTCTGAATTCACCGTCTTTGACGCGTGTATTAGAAAAGGAAAAAGAAGTATTTATTTTAGAAGTTGCTAACACACTGTTGAGACGTTCTGTTTTTATCATTTTCATATTCTTTACTACTTTAAATGCGATTGCTCAGAATCCTGAGAATAAGCTGAAGGTAGCTCTTGGAGTATTGGGGGATTCGACCGAGGTCGATGACAACCTTCTGATACCTCTTGATTCTATCCAAGCAGACACGGTTCAGGCTCCTCCTCCTCAAGGCGACATTACCACCACAATCAATTATTCTGCCAAGGATTCTATCAAGTTTGGCGTGATCAATAAAACCGTCTATTTATATGGAGAAGCTAAAATAGATTATGGAGCTATAAAAGTGGAAGCAGAACAGATAGAAATAGACTGGGCAACCAACACAGTAACAGCAAGAGGAATTGTTGATTCGCTAGGCAATAAAACGGGAATGCCTGTATTTCACAATGGAGCAGAAGTTTATGTTACCAAAGGGATGAAATATAATTTCAAAACTGGAAGAGCTTCTATTAGTGAAGTAGTTACCCAGCAAGGCGAAGGCTATGTTCACGGAAAAGAGGTATTCAAGAATGAAGATAATGAACTCTTCAGTTTAGGGAATAGTTACACGACTTGCAACCTGGAAATACCCCATTATAGCATCGAGTCTAAAAAGACCAAGGCGATTCCAAATGATAAAATTATTTCTGGACCATTTCATTTAGCGATCAATCAAGTGCCTACTCCGTTGGGATTCATGTTTGGTATGTTTCCTATGCAAAGTGAAAGTTCTTCTGGAGTAATTATTCCAAGTTACGGTGAGGAGAGGAGAAGAGGTTTTTTCCTCAAAGGAGGAGGCTATTTCTTTGACATCAGTGATTATGTGAAAACTAGGATTACCGGTGAACTTTATTCCAAAGGAGGTAATGGAGTTTCAATTGGAACTCAATATAAGAAGCGCTACAAATACAGTGGTAATTTGAATTTCAACTATACCAAAATAAAACTAAGTGACAACATTGAAGATGAAACTGCCAGAAACGATTTTCAGTTGCAGTGGTCTCATTCACCACAATCAAAAGGTACTGGCAGGTTTTCCGCTTCGGTGAATGCGGCAACTTCGAGTTATAATGAAAATAACAACTTGGGCGTGCAGCAAAACATTAATAGAAAGATCAATTCAAATATTTCTTATAGTAAATCTTTTGCAGGTACCCCGTTTAGCCTGGGGTTAAGTGCAAGACACAATCAAGATGTTGGTGCAAATTCAAGCGGTCAACCAAACGAAGTAAGTCTTTTGCTGCCTGATTTGATATTCAATATGGAAAATATATATCCATTTAAGAAGAAAGGAGCTAGTAGTAAAACATGGTACGAAAAGCTCGCTTTGAGATGGTCGTTAACAGGTACCAATCAAGTAAATAATGAGCTGGATATTAAGACTTCTGATGGTGCGGCAGACAGTATTGCCCCATTCACTTTGGATAATTTACCCTTGTTTTTAGAGAACTCAAGAAAAGGTGTAAGGCATAACGTTCCGATTTCGACCTCGCTAAAAATGCTTAAGTATTTCACTTTAACGCCTTCATTCAATTATACTGAAAGATGGTATTTTGAGAAGTTGGACTGGAGTTATGACGATGAGCAGCAAGAAGTTGTGGCAGACACGATCAATGGATTCAATAGAGTTTCAGAGTATAGCACAAGTGCTAGTGTTTCGACATGGATATTTGGCACCTATTTTTTCAAGAAAGGAAGAGTCAAAGCTATACGTCATGCGATTAACCCTTCAGTGAGTTTTAGTTATTCACCTGACTTTGGGGATGAAAAATTTGATTACTATCAAGAAGTAAGAAATTCTGCAGACTCGACAAAAACAATTTTTAAATCCAGGTATGAAGGATTTGTGTATGGTAGTCCTGGAATTGGTGAACGTGGATCGATTGGGTTGAATATTAATAATACCCTGGAAATGAAGGTGAAGTCAAAAGGGGACTCCATAGAACAAGATAAGAAGATAGAGCTGTTAAAGGCTTTTGGTGTCAGCACCAGTTACAATATCGTTGCTGATTCTTTTAAGTTGGCAACTTTTAACCTTAGAGCAAACACTGCCTTGTTTGACAATAAGATTACATTGAGTTTTACAGGCACGGTAGACCCGTATCAATATAAAATCACTAGTATCTCTGAAGAGGGAGTGATTAGTCAGCAGAGAATTGATAGGTTTGTATGGAAGGACCATCGTAGTCTAGGTGACTTATCAAGAGCATCTATTGCTATAAGCACCAATCTAAGTCCTCAAGCGCGAGAAAACGAAGAAAACAGACAAGAAAGAATAAATAATTCAGGGCTTCCTGATGATCAGAAACAGCGTTTGATAGATAATCCAGATGAGTATGTGGATTTCAACATTCCATGGAGTCTAAAAGTCAATTATAATATATCCTATTCCAAAATTGGATATCAGCCTTCTAATACTACGCAAGGACTTACTTTTAATGGAGATTTGTCACTTACTGAAAAATGGAAAATTTCCTACCGTTCGGGTTATGATTTTAAGAATAAGGAGTTTACCCAAACTAATTTTGGCATTCATAGAGAACTACACTGTTGGGAAATGAACCTCAACTGGACACCTTTTGGACTATACCAGTCTTACAATTTTACTATTCGCGTAAAATCTTCCTTGTTGCAAGATTTGAAATTGAACAAGCGTAGAAGCTTCCAAGACAATATTTTTTAATTCGGGAATGCCAGCCGCTAACATCACCGAGTCATATGGCAATAGAATCAGGATCAGAGTCTGTGGTATAGCAATTGAAAATAACAGCATTCTATTGGTCAATCATTCTGGAATAAGTGAATCAGGTAGTTGGTGGGCTCCACCAGGAGGAGGCGTGCAATTAGGTGAATCCTTAACAGAAGCATTGATTCGAGAATTTAAGGAAGAGACGGGACTAGTGATTGATGTCACAGAACAACTTTTTGTTTCTGAATATATCAAAGACTCATTGCATGCCATAGAAATATTTTTTCAAGTGAAAGTGATGTCTGGAAAGCTAATTAGAGGTGTTGACCCGGAGTTGTCCTCAGATAAACAACGCATTGTAGATGTTAAATATGTGACTTTTGATGAATTGGTACTTATAGAAGAGAATGCTAAACATCACTGTCTTCAGGGGAGTGTTAGCCGAAGTGATGTGCTTACCAAAAAAGGATATTTGCCCTACCTTGGTAAATTGAATAAATAGGGGTTAAATCCATTATGTTTTGCATAATAAAATATTTATTATTGCACCTAGCTTATTTGTAGACTTGGCGGCAAATTTCTGAAACAGGTCAGTATCGAAGCTAAATTTAGATTTGTAGTATTAATAGTGTTAACATCATAAACATGAATAAGAATAAAATAATATCCATCGTTCTTTTGCTTATAGCGTTGTTTCTAGGTGCCTATTTAGTGAATAGTATCAAATCATCTATTGATGAAAAAGAAAGAATATCTAAGGTAGAGAAAAAAGTGCAAGACAAGCTTATGCTTATCAGGAAGGCAGAGATAGGATATCAGGCTGTCAATGGTAACTACACCGATAATTGGGATACACTTGCCAACTTTATTGACAATGGACTATTTTATATTACTGAGAAAACTGAAACTATCATTCAACTTAGTTATGGGGCAGACAGCGTTTACGTTGAGATAGATACACTAGGCACTTTGCCAGTTATTGATTCTTTATTTTCAGCTCCAAAATTTGCCAGTTATGACTTCTCTCAATTGAAGTATATTCCAGAGACGGAAAATGCGGAATTTGAAATCTTCGTTGCAGAAATTGAGAAAAGTGGAGTGAATGTAGATGTGATCGAAGTAAGAGATACACAACCTGCTGATCCTAAGCGTAAAGAGGATAATGATGGCAGGAACAGAAAGCCATTGAGGTTTGGCTCTAGAACTGATGTAACTACAAATGGTAACTGGGAATAAAACATCTTGGCAACTGCAACAAAGGCTAGCTATAAGCTTATTAAAAAAATAAAAAGTGATAAGTTCAATGTTGAAAATCTTCAGCACTATACTTTATTGCTTAATATAGGTGTTCGGGATTTTCAAGTTGGTATAGTTGACACCAAAAAAGGAGCGTGCTTGCTGTTGGAGGATTATGTTCTAGCAAGTGTACAATCCAATGCCGAACTGATAGAAATACTTTCCAGAATTTTCGAGGAACATCATTTGCTAACTGCGGGATTTTGGAAGTCTGTAAAAATTTCTTTTAAGAATAATAAGTTTTCCCTAGTGCCTTCTTCCCTATTTGTGAAAGACGCTCTTGAAGATTATTTGAAAATCAATTGTCAGGTAAATCCAGAAACCGAGGAGTTTCTATACTATAAAAATATAAGATCTGGTGCAGTTACTGTTTTTGCAGTAAACAAAGACCTGTATCGATGGCTTAAAACGGTTTACAAGAAAGCGGAAGTAGGATTTGTGCATCAATCATGCGTCCTTACAGAAGGTGTACTTAATTCACGTAAAAGCTACCCAAAGAAATCAGTTTTCCTGTATATAGACAGGTTCAAAATTCATTTGATAACACTTCAAGGCAAGTCTTTAGAGTATTATAATCAGTTTCCTATCAAGCAGTTTTCAGACTACATCAAGTACATTATGCTGGTCATGAAGGGGCTAGGATATGATCAGAAAACATCGCATGTGGTGCTTTGGGGATATATTGGTAAACAATCTCCTCACTACAACGAGTTTTATAAATACATCAAAAACATCTCTTTTGGAGATCGTCCTGACTTCTTAAAATTCGATTACCCATTTGATGAAGTACAAGATCATCACTTCTTTGACTTATACAATGCCTATCTTTGTGATTAGTATTATCATTAATTGAGCTTGTCATGAAAAGGATTGCCATTTTTCCTGGTTCATTTGACCCTTTCACCAAAGGACATGAGGATATTGTTCGTAGAGGACTAAAAATGTTCGATGAGATTATCATTGGGATCGGCTACAATAGTAAAAAGCACAACCGCTATTTTGATATTGATCAAATGGTAAAATATATTGAGGGTACATTCAGTAATGGAGAGCCTGTTAAGGTGATGGTGTACAATGAGTTGACAGCACAACTGGCTGATAGAGTAGCTGCAAAATACTTATTGAGGGGATTGAGAAATACTACGGACTTTGAGTACGAAAACAGTATTTCCCAAGTCAATCGATACCTTAATGACGAGCTGGAAACTGTGTTTCTAATTACTTCACCTCAGTATGCTGCAATCAGCTCTTCGATCATTAGAGAAGTTCACAAGTACGGGGGTGACGTGGCAGACTTTTTACCTTATACTATTCCTCAGTAACAGGTTTGTCTTTTAGTTTTTTGTATTTATCAAATACATGAGCGATAGATCGATAAGTGTCTTGTAGGGCCACATAGACTTCTTTGACATTCATCCATCGCACTTCTTCGATATCTTCCTCAGTCTGTGGAGTCATCTTTTTGTCGCTTACGCAATCCATCACATACCAAGTTGTCTTTTTGAGGATATTCTTCTCCTTCATGCTATAAGTATGGTGAGTTGTGCAGATTTTCTGTCCGAGACTGACCTTTATGCCACATTCTTCTTCTACTTCCCTGAGTGCTGCTTCTGCAGCAGTCTCTCCCTTTTCAAGTTTACCTTTGGGTAAATCCCACTTTTTCAAGCGATAGATTAATAGCGTTTTATCGCCTTTTTTTACCAAGCCTCCAGCTGCTTCTATGGTTTTGAATTGTTCTTTGAATCGCAGCTTAATTTCTTTGTATTGACTTGTCTGAATGGTTAGTGAATACAAGTTACGGAAGACTTTTGCATCAAGAATTTTCAGCAGTTTGTCAAAATCTTCGAGCAATACATTTCGAACTAGCACATGGTGAATGAGCTTGTTCTGGGTGATTTTGTCTTGCGAAGCATCGAGTACGGTATTGAAGTTGTCCCGATCCAATTTTTTGGACGCTTTGACAAAATTCACAGAAATATCATTGATAAATACCCTCATAAAGATGTACTGGTTGAACCATAAAAGTAGAAAAAATATTTCTATGCAGGGCTTTAGAGATTATATCTTTTAATGAATAAATTTGCGGCATGTCAACAGCCACCTCAACTCAGGAAATCAGCACTAAAGTAGCTGCTTACTTATTGGAAATCAAAGCCATCAAACTTAATGCAACTGACCCATTCACTTGGGCATCGGGATGGAAGTCACCTATCTATTGTGATAATAGAATGTCGCTTTCTTATCCTGAAGTAAGAACCTACATCAAGGAGGCACTTTGCAAGGTCATCGCAGAGAAATACCCAAATGCCGAAGCAATTGCTGGAGTAGCAACCGCTGGAATTCCTCAAGGAGCATTGGTGGCAGAAGCGATGGGACTACCATTTGTCTATGTACGCTCTAAGCCCAAAGGACATGGCATGGAGAATATGATCGAAGGTAAAGTAACTCCTGGTCAAAAAGTGGTAGTGATAGAAGACTTAATCTCAACGGGAGGAAGTTCTTTGAAGGCTTCTCAGGATTTGATCAATGCGGAATTTGAAGTTCTTGGAATGGCTGCGATCTTTACTTACGGATTTCCATTGGCGGATCAGAATTTCGAGAAGGCACAAATAGATTTAGTGACTTTGAGTGACTATGAAGCCATGTTGCCGATCGCGGTGAGTGAAGGATACCTTACCGAAGATCAGGTGCAGTCATTGAGAGAGTGGAGGGAAGAGCCGAGTAGTTGGAGAAAATAGTTATCCGGTTGTTCAGCTCTTAAGTTGCTCAGTTGCTAGTTAATAGTTATTTGGTTTAATACATATATTTTGACAATAATGAAAAGGCAGATATTTAAACTTTTGATATTAACATTCTTTACTATCTCTGGGTGTGAGTAGATTTGAAAACCAAGAATATTGTTAATGTTGAACGCTGAATTCAACCTATAAATGCAACTTTATGCGTTCCAGCAACAATGCGGTTTTTCTTAATCACATATATTAATGACATGAAAAAGTTAGCAATAGTTTTTTATCTACTTAGTAACATTACAGTATTTGGACAATCTGTTGCACCAACTATTCATAGAGCAACTCAAGATTCAGCTAATGTCAAACACGAGTTTCTGTCACTTCTAATAGGTGATACATTGACAATAAATGGAATGAGCATTTTATCAATCCTTGAGAGTGAATTTGTGTGGCTACCATATCTTGATAAGGAACTCGAAAAATATCCTAATGGATTGCTAGAAGAGTACAAGATTGAAATTTATTTGGTTGGGTGGATTACTAATCCAATAGACGATAATTACTTCTTCCCTGATAACACAGGGGTTCTGGGTACTTATGAATTAACAGATGATAAAAACTATGTATTCCTCGAGCCATATAAAGGTGTTAGAGAAGCGTTACACCATGAATTAAATAGTGTATTGATAAAACTAAAAATGGCGAGGGATAGTGAGTTCAAGGAACTTGCTGATGGATATTATGGGTCTTTCCAATCAGTGAGTAATTATAGACATGAAGATTGGAATGAACCATTGACGGAAATGGAGAAGGATATTTTTCTAGGCAAAGATTCTTATGCTAGAGTAGATTGTGAAAATGATATGAATGTTATTGCCTCATATCTGTTCGTTCCATTACAAAGCTTCAGATATAAAGGTGAACTGTATAACCTATGGGATTTCATGGAAGTGTATTTTGAACTACCTGTTGCTACAAAAGTGTTCCAAACTCAATATTTATATGAGAAAATACACCCAAAATTTACTTCTGAATATTTCTATGAGTTTGAATCAATACATATTGAGGATATACCCCTTGAATATTCTTATGTGGTGGTCACCGAACATGTTAATAAGGAATGATGAATGTCTCATGAATGATGGAATAACTAAACTAAGTTATGAATAACCTTAAATCCGCAGGTAAACTTTTAGGTAGTTATCAAGAGGTTTTTAAGGAACGAAAAGAGGTAATCTAAAAATGATTTCTTTGTATTTGAAGAAATTATCTGGTTGGGATTCGTTTTTAATGTGT
>Ga0209634_1001659_pt1 | contig 16148 bp, 14 predicted proteins | sample LinPmetageLP40_FD_184043 | JGI IMG/M metagenome (GOLD analysis project Ga0209634, IMG submission 184043) | Marine viral communities from the Pacific Ocean - LP-40 (SPAdes) (version 2) | ecosystem: Environmental > Aquatic > Marine > Oceanic | place: Pacific Ocean | collected 2010-08-26
GCCCGCGCGATATGGCCAACAGGACGTGCGGGCGGCGGAAATCAAGGGCGTCGCCGGTGTCGAGGCGGAGTTCGACGACTATCTCAGCGACCCTGCGCGCGAGGGTGCTCCGCTGCGCCTGTCGATCGATGTATCGGTGCAGACAGCGATGGAGCGCGTGTTGGCGTCGGGCATGCGGCTGATGTCGGCCAAGGGTGCAGCGGGCGTTCTGATGGACGTGAATACCGGAGAGATCGTCTCGATGGCGTCACTTCCGGACTTCGATCCCAACAGTCGCCCGGCTCCCCCGACCGAGGGCACTCCGGGGGATAGTCCGCTGTTCAACCGCGCAGTGCAGGGCGTCTATGAGCTCGGATCCGTGTTCAAGATACTGACCATTGCACAATCGCTCGAATTGGGCCTGACAAATTCGGGTACGATAATCGACACGAGCGGCCCGTTGCGGCAGGGTCGCTTCAGTATCCGTGACTTCGACGACTATGGCGACCGGCTTTCGGTGACGGACGTGATTGTGAAATCGTCGAACATCGGCACGGCAAGGATAGCATTGGAAATCGGTGCGGAGCGGCAGCAGAGCTTTTTGAAATCGCTGGGCCTTTTCGAATCCACCCCGGTCGAGCTGGCCGAGGCGCCGGGGGCACATCCCCTCGTGCCTGCCCGCTGGCCGGACATCTCCACCATGACCATCAGCTATGGTCACGGGATATCGGTCTCGCCGCTGCATCTGGCGACGGCCTATGCCTCGGTCCTAAATGGTGGAACGCGCGTGCAGCCGACGCTTCTGGCCCGCGAGGGGCCTGTCGAGCCAGGGCCGCGCATCGTCAGCTCTCGCGTTTCCGCCGAGGCACGCAACATGTTGCGGCAGGTGGTGACGCGCGGCACCGCCTCGCTGGCCGAGGTCGAAGGTTATCAGATCGGCGGCAAGACCGGCACTGCGGACAAGCCCAGCCCGGCCGGTGGATACTACGATGACAAGACGATCTCGACTTTTGCGGGTGTCTTTCCCGCGCAGGATCCGAAGTATGTGATCGTCGTCACGCTGGACGAGCCCAGCATCGAGGCCGCGGGACAGTTGCGGAGAACCGCCGGCTGGACGGCAGTGCCGATCGCGTCGGAACTGGTTCGGCGGGTCGCGCCATTACTGGGGCTGCGGCCCGATTTCGATCCGGGCGTGGATACTTTCGGTGAATATCTGACCCAGACCGCCGCGCAGCGATAAACCGTGGTCCATGGACGGCGCGGGCAGTGCGCGTTAGGGCATTCCCGTGTCGGGGGAAGAAGATGCAGAAGACGCTTTCTGAACTGGGATTGACGGGGGCGGCCGACCTTCGGATCGGCGGATTGTCGGTCGATAACCGCAAGACGCGCCCCGGTGATCTGTTCGCGGCCCTGCCCGGCGCCGTGACCCATGGCGCGCGATTTGCCGCCGATGCGCTGAACCGCGGGGCCGTCGCGATTCTGACAGACCCCGCCGGGGCTGCTATCCTGCCCGAAGGGACACCCGCCATCGTGGTCGAAGACCCGCGTGCCGCATTGGCCTTCGCCGCCGCCCTGATGGCCGGGTCGCAGCCTGACGTGATGGTCGCGGTCACCGGCACCAACGGCAAGACCAGCGTTGCCAGTTTCACCCGTCAGTTATGGGAGACGATGGGGTTCTCCGCGGCGAATATCGGCACGACGGGCGTCGAAGGCGCATTCCATGCCTCCTCCGTCCATACGACGCCGGAACCGATCACGCTGCACCGCCTGCTGGCAGACATGGCCGATGCAGGTATCACCCATGCGGCGATGGAGGCTTCGTCCCACGGTTTGGACCAGCGCCGTCTGGAAGCGGTGCGCCTGGCAGCTGCCGGGTTCACCAATCTGACTCAGGACCACCTTGATTATCACGGCACTATGGAGGCCTATCTGGCCGCCAAGACAGGGCTGTTTAACCGTCTTCTTCCCGGTGACGGTGTCGCGGTCGTGAATCTGGATGATCCGCATGGGCCGGACATCGCCGCAGCCTGCGAAAGTCGCGGGCAGGAGATCATCGGTGTCGGTCGGAACGCCGCCGCGCGGATCCTGCTGACAGGCCAGCGGTTTGATGCCACCGGGCAGCAGGTCCTGTTCCGCTGGCAGGGGCGCGCGCATTCGATCCGGCTGGATCTGATCGGCGGGTTCCAGGCTGCCAACGCCCTTTTGGCAGCAGGGCTGGTAATCGGCGGCGGCGAAGACCCCGAGGCGACTTTTGCCGCCTTGCCGAGTTTGACCGGTGTGCGCGGGCGTATGCAACTGGCCGCGTCCCGCCACGGCGGTGCGGCGGTCTTCGTCGATTATGCCCACACGCCCGATGCCGTTGCGACCGCGTTGCAAGCGCTGCGCCCGCATGTGATGGGCCGGATCGTTGCCATCGTCGGCGCGGGCGGCGATCGTGACACCGGCAAGCGACCCCTGATGGGAGCCGCTGCAGCCGAACATGCCGACGTTGTGATCGTCACAGACGATAACCCCAGGTCGGAAGACCCGGCCACAATCCGTATCGCCGTAATGCAGGGTGCACCGGGTGCCATCGAAATCGGCGACCGGGCCGAGGCGATCCTGCGCGGGACGAGTATGTTGGAACCGGGCGATGCACTGCTGATCATGGGTAAGGGCCACGAAAGCGGTCAGACCGTCGGCGATATGGTTCTGCCCTTCGACGATGTGGAACAGGCGTCGCTGTCGGTCGCCGCACTGGAAGGACGGGAGGCATGACGCTCTGGTCCGCGACAGATGCCGCAGCGGCGACCGGCGGCACGACGCAGGGTGACTGGGACGTCGATGGCTTCGGCATCGACAGCCGCACGATACGGCCTGGCCAGATGTTCGTGGCGCTGAAGGCGACGCGCGATGGCCATGATTTCGTGCGCGCCGCGCTGGACGCCGGCGCCACCGCCGCGTTGGTGGATCGTATTCCCGCCGGCTGCGAAGATGCGCCTTTGCTGGTGGTGGGCAACGTGCAGACCGCACTGGAGGCTCTGGGCCGAGCCGGTCGCGCCCGCACGGGTGCCAAGGTGATTGCGGTGACAGGAAGCGTCGGCAAGACCTCGACCAAGGAAATGCTGCGGCACTGTCTGTCGTCGCAGGGACTCACCCATGCGGCGATCAAGTCCTACAACAACCATTGGGGCGTGCCGCTGACATTGGCTGCGATCCCGGTCGAGGCCGATTTCGCCGTCGTCGAGATCGGTATGAATCACCCAGGAGAAATCGCGCCCCTGACCGCCATGGTCGCGCCCGACGTGGCCATGGTCATCAACGTATCAGCCGTGCACATGGAGGCTTTTGCCGACGGCGTGCCGGGTATCGCCCGCGAGAAGGCGTCGATCTTCGATGGCCTTGTCGCCGGGGGCACTGCAATCTGGAACGCGGATCTGGAGGTTTCCACGATTCTTGCGCGTCAGGGTACGGTGTCGTTCGGTCGGGTCGAGACGGCCGATTGGCGTCTGCTCGACGTCAATGCAGGGTCCGACAACACCAGTTGCGCCGCCTCGACGCCGCTGGGCCCGATCATGTTCCGTATCGGTGCCCCCGGCGCGCATTTCGCGATGAATGCGTTGGCGTCTTTGGCTGCCGTTCATGCTGTCGGGGCCGATGTGGCGCGCGCGGCACTTCGCCTGATGGACTGGACCCCGCCCGAGGGACGGGGCCAGCGCCACGCCGTCCTGCTGCACCCCGATCAAGCGCCGGTCGACCTGATCGACGATGCCTACAACGCCAATCCGGCTTCGGTCGGCGCGGCACTGGATCTGCTGGCGGCGACGCATGTGCCGCGCCGTGCCCGTCGGATCGCTATTCTGGGCGATATGAAGGAACTGGGTCAGACCGGACCCGACCTGCATGCCGGGCTGGCAGGGCATCCGGCGATGGACACGATCGATATGGTCCACACCGTCGGGCCGCTGATGCGGCGGCTGCACGATGCCGTGCGTCCCGATCAGCGCGGACATCACGAGGACGACTCACTCCGGTTGGCCGTGCACCTGCGCGACATGGTGCGGCCGGGCGATGCGGTCCTGGTCAAAGGATCGCTTTCTATGAAGATGGCCACGCTGGTCGAAGGTTTGCGCGCGTTGGATGACGCGAAGCCAAAAGGATAAAATCAAGATGCTGTATTGGCTGACAAAGCTTTCGGACGGCGGCGACCTATTCAACCTTTTCAACTATATTACCGTGCGGGCTGGCGGTGCGTTCTTCACCGCGCTGATTTTCGGTTTCGTGTTCGGACCTCCCCTTATCAACCTGTTGCGTCGTCAGCAGGGCAAAGGCCAGCCGATCCGCCCCGACGGACCAGAGACGCATTTCGCCAAGGCCGGGACTCCCACCATGGGCGGTGTGCTGATCCTGGGGGCAGTTATGGTGTCGACGCTGTTGTTCGGGCGGCTCGACAATGTCTATGTCTGGCTGGTGCTGGGCGTCACGATCAGCTTCGGGGCCATCGGCTTCGTCGACGATTATGCGAAAGTCAGTGCAGGCAACGCCAAGGGTGTGTCCGGTCGCGTGCGATTGCTGCTGGGATTCGTGATCGCGACCGTTGCGGGTTTCGTGGCCATGTGGGCGCATCCGGACACGTTGCAGGGTCAGCTGGCGGTTCCCTTCTTCAAGAACGTGCTTTTGAACATGGGATATTTCTATATTCCGTTCATCATGATCGTCATTGTGGGGTCCGCGAATGCGGTCAATCTTACCGACGGTCTGGATGGTCTTGCGATCATGCCGGTGATGATTGCAGCGGGAACTTTGGGTGTGATCTCCTATGCCGTCGGACGCATCGATTTTACCGAATATCTTGACGTCCACTACGTCCCCGGCACGGGGGAACTGCTGATCTTCTGCGCCGGTCTGATTGGCGGGGGTCTTGGTTTCCTGTGGTATAATGCCCCGCCCGCCGCGGTGTTCATGGGCGACACGGGATCGCTGGCTCTGGGGGGCGGATTGGGCACGATCGCCGTTGTGACCAAGCATGAATTGGTCTGGGCCATCATCGGCGGGCTGTTCGTGGTCGAGGCGCTTTCGGTCATCATCCAGGTTGTCTATTTCAAGTCGACCGGCAAACGTGTGTTCCTGATGGCTCCGATCCACCATCACTTCGAGAAAAAGGGCTGGGCAGAACCGCAGGTTGTCATTCGCTTCTGGATCATCGCGCTGATTCTGGCGCTGATCGGGCTGGCAACTTTGAAGATACGCTGATGGTGATCCGAAGAACCGAAGACATGATCGCGAAGATGGCCCCGGAACGCCTGGAGGGACTCTTTGCGTTCGCCACGTCAGACGATGACGCGCTTGTGCGGCAGGCCGTGGCCACGATCCGGGAGGCAGAAGGGCTGTCGCTCATACTTCCGTTGGACGTCGCGCAGAGGGCCGGTCTGGACGTTTCACAGCCAATGGCATGTCTGACGCTGAATGTCGCATCGGCCCTTGACGGCGTCGGGCTGACTGCTGCCGTTGCAACCGCGCTGGCCTGCGAAAATATCGCTTGCAACATGGTCGCGGGACATCACCACGATCATGCTTTCGTGCCCGCAAACGATGCTGATCGTGCACTTTCGGTTCTGCATATGCGCGCCGCCGCCGAGGTTCCGGATGTTTAGGCGTTATCTTGAATGGCGCACGCGCCGCGCGGGGCCACCCGTCTCGCTCAGCGTGCGGGCGGCGCGGTATGGAGCACTGGCCTTCGCCATCGCCCTGGCGATCATGGCCGTGCCGGTCTGGCAGGGCACACGCGACGCGGTCGATGCCCCGCCGCTGAATCCCGATCATCCGTGGGAGGCGCTGCGCCAGATGGGCCGCGACATGGGGGCGGACGCATGATCCCGGTGCGCGGCTTCGAGGGGGCAACGGTTGCCGTGCTGGGTCTCGGTCGGTCCGGCCTGACCGCCGCGCGGGCCTTGCGCGCAGGGGGGGCGACGGTGCTGACGTGGGACGACGGCACATCAGGGCGCGACACCGCGCAGGCCGAGGGGTTCGGGGTGCGCGATCTGACCAGGCCCGGCGCATTTGACGGGGTCGTGACGCTGGTTACATCGCCCGGCATACCGCACCTTTATCCTGCGCCGCATCCGGTGATCCGGGCCGCCTGGGACGCGGGTGTGGCGGTCGACAACGACATCGGGTTGTTCTTTCGATCGCTGGACCACGCGGCACCGCGCACCGTCTGCGTAACCGGATCGAATGGTAAATCGACGACCTCTGCCCTGTTGCATCACATCCTGACCAGCGCCGGAAAGACCGCATATCTGGCGGGAAACATCGGGCGCGGTGTCCTGGACCTCGATATGCCGGGCGAAGATGACATCGTGATTCTGGAACTCAGCAGTTATCAGACCGAACTGGCGCGCAGCCTTACGCCGGATATCTGCGTCTTCACCAACCTGTCGCCCGATCATCTGGACCGTCATGCCGGATTGGGCGGATACTTTGCCGCCAAGCGCCGCCTGTTCGCCGAAGGTGGGCCGGATCGCGCCGTAATCGGCGTGGACGAGGACGAGGGCCGCTTTCTGGCAAACCAGTTACAGGAAGCGCCGGTCGATGACCGGGTGATCCGCGTCTCGACCGGCAAGCTGACCGGGCCGGGCTGGCTGGTCACCGTGAAAAAGGGTTGGCTGTCCGAACATCGCAAGGGCCGTCAGGTCGCCAGCGTAGATCTGCGGGACATTCCGGGCCTGCCGGGGCGGCACAATCATCAGAACGCCTGCGCCGCATGGGGTGCGGCGCGGGCCCTGGGCTTGGGCCCGCGCGATATCGAAGCCGGGCTGCGGACCTATCCCGGCCTGCCGCACCGCTCGCAACTGATCGCGACCCGTGATGGCGTGACCTTCGTCAACGACAGCAAGGCCACCAATGTGGATGCCGCGGCGCAGGCATTGCAGGCCTTCAAATCCATCCGCTGGATCTGTGGCGGATTGCAGAAGGATGGCGGGTTGGAGGGACTGCACCCGCATCTGGGCAACGTCGCTCGCGCTTATGTTATAGGGCGCGAGGCCGAGGCCTTCGCACTTGCACTGGGACCGGGCGTCGAGACCGAGATCTGCACCGATATGGCCACCGCCGTCGCCCGTGCCGATACCGATGCGCAACCGGGAGATACGGTTCTGCTGGCCCCTGCGGCGGCGAGTTTCGACCAATACGACAGTTTCGAACGGCGCGGCGAGGATTTCGCCACGAAGGTTGCGGCGCTGACCTGACCCAGGCGCGAGGCGGACAGGATCGGGGCGGCGTTCGCCCCGCTGCAAGGAACTGTCCTCGATAAGCCGAGCCGACTTGGCGGACGGTTTGGCCGACAGGCCGTACCAAGTATGAAACACCGGTCTTTCCTTGCAAGGCAATATGGAGGGGCTGGACGCCGGGCATCCGCGTGGCGATGATGTGCTCAATAAACGGGTAGTGTGCCCGAAAGACAGGAGGAACTGCCATGCCCCTTTCGACGATCAGGATCGAGGATGAGGTTTTCGTCGCCGAAGGTGCCGTTGGCATCGGCGCCGTTCGGGAGGTTACGCGGAAGACGCTGACAGTCTATTTCGAAGGGTATGGCGATGTGGAGCTGGGGCCGGATCACATCACCTCGGCCCATGACGGCAAGGTCGTTGTCGACCCCACGAAACTGCCGCAGGATTTGCAGGACCGTCTCGATCACATTCACGATGGCGAGTATCGCAACATATCCGAGACATGACCGTTTGCCCTACCGCGTTGCGGTTCAGGTGCCCGTAATGCCGGAAACTCAGAAACCGGAACAGGTCAGCGCGCCCCGTATCGTCTGTGGCGTACGCTGGGTTGATCTGCGCCAATGCCGGGACCTGCGGCGTCATGCCCTGCTGAGACGTCACTCCCGACCGCAAACACACCGGATCCAAATGCCATCCGGTCATTTCATCGGATGAACCGGGCCAAGTCCCAAACGGATGCTACGTCGAGGGAGCCATCCTGCTGTCCGATTGAATTCAGGTTTCGGGCGGCGCGAGGTCTGGAATCGTTTCACCTGGCGTCTTGCTGCCAGGGTACACGAGGCCCGCGGAAATCACGAGCTTGGCCGCATCCTCCACCGACATATCCAGAATCACCACGTCTTCGGCCGGAACGAACAGCAGGAAGCCGGACGTCGGGTTCGGCGTCGTCGGCAGGAAGATCGACATCATCGGCACGCCAGCCCGCGCCGCGATTTCGCCCTTGGCGGAGGTCGAGATGAACCCGAGTGCCCAAATTCCCTGACGTGGGTATTCGATCAGACAGGCATTTTCGAAACTGGATTGATCCTGCGCCAGAATGGTCTCGGCGATTTGCTTGAGTCCGCCATAGACCGAACGGACGACCGGCATCGTCTGCACCAGGTTTTCTGCCCATCGCAGCACTGACCGACCGATCAGGCCCTTGGCGCCCCAGCCAATGATCAAAGTGAAGAGGAAGAAGAACGCGACTCCGATGCCCCGGATGTCGAGGTCGATGTCGAAGCGCTGCAACAGCCAGATGTCGGGGCGATAGCGGGCCGGGACGAACGGCAGGACCCAGCTGTCGATCCAGCCGATGATCGACCAGATCAGCCAGAACGTCAGACCGATGGGCGCGATCACGATCAGTCCGGTCAGGAAATAATTCCTGAGCCGGGTAATCAGGCCGGGGCGCGTCGGGCGCAGGGGCAGGTCGTCGCCGATGGGCATAGAGTGCAGATCCCGTTGGGTTTAGCTCGACATAGGCCGCGCGCCGGGCGGGGACAAGCGGAGGTCCGCCCGTCAGGCTGTCCAGAGGAGCAGTCTGCAGCACAACGCGCCAGCCGTCGGGGCCACTGTGCCCGTCCCGGTTGGTCCATCAGAGTTGAAAACGGGGGCGGGGCGGAGCCAGATGTCCGCCATCCCGGCGTTTGCCGCGCCGACGGTCGCGGGGTCAGACAGCCACAAGGATCAGCAGGCGGTTCGTGCCGGGGGCGGGCAGGACGGTATGGAGCCGCTAATAGGTATCGCCGGACACGTATGTCGCCGCCGCCTCCAACGCGCGATCCAGTGCGACGGCAGGGTCGGCGCCCTGCGCCTCGGCGGCGATATGGGCCGCCATGAAAGTGTCACCCGCGCCGGTGACCCGCGTGACCATGACTGACCGGGGCATGCGTGCGATCACGCCGCCGGGATGCGCGCAGGCCGCCGTCCGCGAACCGTCGGTAACCAAAGCGCGGTGCAACCCGCGTTTTCTGAGGGTTTCAGCGGCGGTGGGCGCATCGGACTGCGGCGCGTGCAACAACAAACCAGCTTCTTCGAGATTCACGTAGAGTGTAGCCGAGCCATGCGTCAGGAAGGGCAGCAGGCGTTCGGCCTTGCCGGGCGAAGCGGGCGCAATCCGCAGGTCGGCGTGCGCGAACCTTGCGTCGGCGGCGATTTGACCCAGCAGATCCTGCGTCAGGTTGCCGTCAACGGCTATCGGGCCGGTGAAATTCAGTCCTTCAAGCGGGCGCAGCACCTTGTCTCCCGCCGCCTCCAGCGAATGGGCGTCGGCGATTGCGGCGATCAGCCCGTTACCGCCTTCGACCGCCATGTAGACATCCGTTGGCAGATCCTCGGAGCGGTAGAGCGTCTCCGTCACCAGACCCAGCCGATCCAGCGCCGCGACCAGCTCGTCCCCTTCCACATCGCGGCCTACGACCGACAGCAGGGCAGGCGTCATGCCATAGGCCTTGGCGGCCATCGCGATATTCAGGGCCACGCCACCGGGCAGGCGCACGATACGGCCCGGTACGTCGGACCCTTTGTGCATATGCGCATTGGACCGTCCGATGACGTCCCACAGGACCGAGCCGATGCAGAGAATATCCGGTGTCATGCGTGCCGGTCTGCCCCATGGACGGGTCCGGGTAAAGTCGAGGGGTTCATGCATCCGGTACGGTCCGGACGGAGCCGTCAGACCGGCGGCAGCGTTCCGGGGCCGGACGCGATGCCCCACCGGGCCTCGTTCGCTTCGATGGCGGCGATGCGCTCGGGGGTTTTGGGGTGGCTCATCAACCAGGCCGGAGCACCGTGTCCGCCCATGCCGGTCAGTTTACCCAGCTTTTCGAGAAGCGTCTTTTGCGGCCAGGTCCCGATGCCCGCCTTGACCAGCAGGGCGCTGGCGTAGGCGTCGGCCTCGTATTCGTCCTGTCGCGACAGGCGCGCGGCGACCATACTGGCCAGAGTGTTCGCAACCCATGGTCCGATACCAGGAAGGAAACGGCCCAATACGCCCGCCAGCACCACGCGGATCGCGTTCTGTCCCGAGAAGTCGATCAGCCGTCGCCGGGCATGGCCCAGTGCGACGTGTCCCATCTCATGCGCGACGACCGAGGCCATCTCGGCCGCCGTAACTTCGCCCGCGTCGAATTTCCGGACAAAGCCGCGCGTCAGGAAGATGCGCCCGTCGGGGGCGGCAAGACCATTCACCGGCTCGACTTCGTGCACGTTCACAACAATGCGGTCGAGGTCGAGAACTTCGGCCATCCGCGCGAATTCCCGTTCCAGAACCGGATGATTGAGCGGGGTCGACGTCTCGTCCATCTGCTTTTTCAATCGCCACGCCGAAAACAGCCACAGGACAAGACCGTAGCCGATTGCAATCAGGAGGGCGGGCAGTTTCAGCATCTTCAAAGATATGGGGCCGCAATCCGTGAATTGGAACCGTGTTCGCACACCGGTGTTGACCGGGCAGGAGGCGACCCGATGCCGGACTGGATGACCTATGCGGTGGATGCCGCCATTCTTGTGCCTGTTATGGTGTTTTTCGTGCGTCTTGCCGGGTTGCGGGCGTTTTCCAAGATGTCGTCTTACGACTTCGCCGTTACGGTGGCATTCGGGTCGGTGCTGGCGGCGACGGTGGTGAACCCCGGCGTGACGCTCTGGCAGGGCATCGCAGGGATGGCTGCGCTTTTTACGGTGCAATGGCTGATCGGCCTGGCGCGATCGCGATCGGACGCAGTCGAACATGTTGCCGACAACACTCCCGTCGTCCTTATGCGAGATGGCAAGGTCATCATGGCGAACCTGACCGCGACACGCGTCACCATGTCCGACTTGCGGGCCAAATTGCGCGAGGCGAACGTGCTGTCATTTGACGAGGTGCGCGCCGTGGTCCTGGAAACGACGGGAGATGTCAGCGTATTGCACGGTGACCATCTGGATGATGCCTTGTTGAACGACGTGATCCGATGATCGGTGCCTAGCGGGTCAGCAGTTTCATGCCCCGGCTCAGACCTTGCAGCGTCATCGGCACCATCCGATCGTCGAAAAGTTCGCGGATCATACGGACGGAATGGGTATGGTCCCAATGGCTGCGGGGCAGGGGGTTGATCCACAGGTTCGATACCCATTGATCGCGGGCGCGGGTCAGCCAGACCTGTCCCGGCTCCTCGTTCCAATGTTCGTTCGCACCGCCCGCATAGGCGATTTCATAGGGGGACATGGAGGCATCACCGACGAAAATGGCGCGATAATCGGAACCATACTTGTTCAGGATGTCGCGGGTCGGTGTTACGGCGTCCCAGCGGCGGCGGTTATTTTTCCAGACCCCCTCATAAAGGCAATTGTGGAAGTAGAAATGCTCCAGCGTCCGGAACTCGGCGCGGGCGGCACTGAACAATTCTTCGACGACCTTGATATGCGGGTCCATGCTGCCGCCGACGTCGAGGAACAGAAGCACCTTGACCGCGTTGCGCCGCTCGGGCCGGGTCTTGACGTCCAGATAGCCCGCCTTCGCGGTAGAGCGGATCGTATCGTCCAGATCCAGCTCGTCCGCAGCCCCGTCACGGGCCCAGGCCCGCAGGCGTTTGAGCGCGACCTTTATGTTGCGCGTGCCCAGTTCGACCTGATCGTCCATATTGCGGAATTCGCGCTTGTCCCAGACCTTGACGGCACGCTGATGACGGCTCTCGTCCTGCCCGATCCGTACACCTTCGGGATTATAGCCATAGGCTCCGAATGGCGAAGTCCCGGCGGTGCCGATCCATTTCGACCCACCCTGATGACGGCCTTGCTGTTCTTTCAGCCGCTCTTTCAGTGTTTCCATCAGCTTGTCGAACCCTCCAAGGGCCTCGATCTCGGCGCGTTCTTCGGGGGTCAGCAACTTTTCGGCCTGTTTTTCCAGCCAGTCCGGGGGCAGGTCGACGGCATTCAACACCTCCTGCGTCGAGATGTTTTCCAGCCCTTCGAAGGTTGCGGCAAAAGCCCGGTCGAAACGATCGATATGCCGCTCGTCTTTCACCAGAACAGTGCGGGCCAGATAATAGAACGCTTCGACATCGTAGGTGGCGATACCTGCTGCCAGCCCTTCCAGGAAGGCCAGGTGTTCGCGCATCGACACCGGAACGCCCAGGGTGCGCAACGTGCCGAAGAACCTCAGGAACACGATATGGCCGTCTAAAGCCGCGTCAGAACGATGATGCCCAGCACACCGACGATGGCCCCCATCAGAGCCCAGACAGCAGCCCATTGGGCGATGTCGAACCCGTTTCCGTTGCGACGATAAGCGGTAAACCCGCCAAGAAGAGCGCCGATGGCGGCTGTGATGAGTGGTAGCATAAGTGTGCTTTACGCGCCGGGGCGCAGGCCCGCAACCTCGACTGCCCTGATCGCCAGAACTTCGTCGCCCCAGGCATATCGGCCCCAGGCCAGCCCTTCGCGGCGGATGCGCGCGGCTTCGGATGATGCACCCTGCAATGCCGTGGCTTCTGACCGCAGCAGCAGCAGTGTTGCCAGAAGCGAGGCGTTCTGTGCGTCGTCGGCCGCGGGAATCGCTTCGTCCAGAATGCTCAGCGCGGAGTCCGCCTGCCCGGACGACAGGGCAAAGGCCGCCAGTTGTACCGCGACCTGTGCGGAATGGATGCTGTTGCCAGTCAGTTGTTTGTACATGGCGGCGGACTCGAGGAACGCCGCAATGGCGATGTCGCCGTCCATGGGCAAGGCCGCCCGCCCCAAGGCCAGATGCGAAAACGCCAGCCGTTCATCTTGCCATCCGGCGGCCTGCGCCAGCGCCACGGCGTTCTTAGCATAGGAAATCCGCGCCGTGCTGGACACATCCGGCGACAAGGCGCCCTGAATGGCCTTGCTCCAGCGCTCCGTCGCTTCGGGCGTGGCCCCGCGGTCAGCTACGCGCCCACTGGGATTCACCCGAGCCAGAATTGCCGGGAGCCGTGCCGCGACCTGTGCCTGCGACATGCCGGATTGCAGACTGGAGTCATATGTCGCTCGCAATAACATCATATCATAGGACGTCAGCACCACATTCACGTTGTCGTCGTTGAAGGTCGAATATGGCAGGCGATACAAATCGTTGAGGGGGCCCACAGCCTGCGCCAGCTCTTCGTGGAGGCAATCGCGGATTTCCTGAGGACTGACGTCAAACGGCAGGAAAATACTGGCGCGGGTGCGCGTGGTCAGCGTCGTCCAGTCGATCTCGGGACTGAAGCGTTTTGCCAGATAGTCGCTCCATCCCGCAACGCGCGGCACCACGAAACAGGCGGCACCGGGAACGAAGCGTTGCAGCGTCTTGCGGGGCAGGGCAGAAATCGTGATCGACCCCATTTCGCCCGCTTCGGCACGGCGGATGTCGATCTTTGCCTCGCCGCGCAAGCGCACCAGCAGGTCGTCCAGATCGGGCTGCAGCGTCGGCGGCAGGGATGTGCCGGTCGCGTTTTCGACGGCAACGGTGATCGGGCCTTCGTAACGGGTAAAGGTGTTCAACTGACGCCCGGTTTCCAGCTGAAATGTCAGCGCCATGAAGTCGCGGGCCAGTTGCGCATTGGGTTGCACAGGCAGGCGCATCGCGGGCGCACCGCTGAACCGGCGCGGGGCCGGCAGTGCATCGGTGATATTGGCGATCGTGGCGCGCGTGGCCTGCGGAGCAAGACCCGGTGTTGCGCAAGATGCCAGCGCCATGACGGCGAGGCTGGCGAGCGATTTCAGCATGAGCACACCGTTCTTCGGACAGGCGCGCACCGCGAATGCGGATGGATGCGGGTATGACTACAAGCCTGACTGGACAAAAGGACGTGCGGCGCGATGGGTCTGCTGGCATGGGCCATGTTCATCAACGTGCGGTCGTCTGCCATGACCGGGCGAATCCCGATTGTTTCCATTTCCATGTCGTAACTGCTCGCATCTTTGTGCTTTGTGTCAAGGCTATGCGGTCAATGTGGCCGGATTGGGGCATGGACAAGGCGACGTTGGGCGAAGGCTCGCCGAAACGGGAGGATCGGGGTGGCGTATGATCCCTGATGTCGGCTCGCGCCCCGGAACACGTTTTCGCGGATTTTTGCGCGCTGCAATCCGGTCCGAATCTCCCAACCTCAGGGTGTTAGATCGACAACGTTCCCGCTTTTCCTCTTGTGATCCGGCTCGACATGTATCGAAATCGCCGCGCCTTCCAGTGCGACTGTCAGGGCAGCCTCGATCCGATCGCAGATCGCATGGGATTCCGATACTGTCATCTTGCCCGGAACGATCAGATGGAATTCGACGAAGGTGGTCTGTCCCGTCTGTCTCATTCGGAGATCGTGGGCCTGAAGCGCCCCTTCCCCGTTCGCGGCGATGATGGTCTCGACCCTGCTGCAGATATCGGAATCAGGTGCCTCGTCCATCAACCCACCGATCGACGACCGCATCAGAACCCAGCCGGACCAGAGCACGTTGACTGCCACCACAAGGGCGATCACCGGGTCGATCCAGTTCCAACCGCTCAACTGGGCCAGAATGAGGCCAAAGATAACGCCCACCGATGTGATGACATCGGTCATCAGATGTCGCCCGTCCGCTGCAAGGGCTGGCGACCGGATGCGGGCCCCCCACCGAATCAGAACGATTGCCCAGGCGACATTGAGCAGCGTTGCAAGTCCATTGACGGCCAGTCCGGCCGCGGGCGCGTCAAGCGCGCGGGGCGAACGCAGGGCCGTGACAGCTTCCTGCATGATAAGGATCGCCGCCAGGACGATCATCGCCCCCTCCATCACCGCCGAAAGGTATTCCGCCTTGCTGTGCCCGTAGGGGTGATTGGCATCGGGCGGCCTGGCGCTGATCCTGATCGCGACCAGGGCCATGACCGCAGCCACGATGTTGACGACACTTTCGAGTGCGTCTGAATAAAGGGCGACGCTGCCCGTCATTCTGAAGGCGATCCATTTCAGGGCAAGCACGACGATCCCCAAGAGGATCGTGCCGACCGCCAGTTTGCTCGCATCCAGTGTCACGTTGCTTCAACCCGCCAGCATTGCGTAGATGGCTGGTCTTTCACTCGCCTGCCCCGATGGCAACACGACCGACAGCGCGCCGCCGTTCATATCCCTAACGGCCGCCGCGCGCCATGAAGGCCAGCCGTTCGAACAGATGCACGTCTTGTTCGTTCTTCAGAAGTGCGCCGTGCAGGCGGGGCAGGGCGGAGTTGGCATCGGCCTTCAGATCGTCGGCAGTCAGATCCTCGGCGAGCAACAGCTTCAGCCAGTCCAGCATTTCCGACGTTGATGGTTTCTTCTTCAGTCCCTGTTGATCGCGCACCGCGAAGAACTGCGTCAACGCCGTCGTGAGAAGCGACTGCTTGATGCCCGGATGATGCACTTCGACGATGCGGCGCAGCGTTTCGATGTCCGGGAAACGGATGTAATGAAAGAAGCAACGGCGCAGAAAGGCGTCCGGCAGCTCCTTTTCGTTGTTCGAGGTGATGATGACGATGGGGCGATGCCTGGCGCGGATCGTCTCGCCCGTTTCGTAAACGTGGAACTCCATCCGGTCGAGTTCCTGCAACAGATCGTTCGGAAACTCGATATCCGCCTTATCCACCTCGTCGATCAGCAGGACGACGCGTGCCTTTGCATCGAAGGCCTGCCAAAGCTTGCCCTTGCGGATGTAGTTGGAAATGTCGTGGACCCGCTCATCCCCCAACTGGCTGTCGCGCAGGCGGGACACGGCATCGTATTCATACAGGCCCTGTTGCGCGCGCGTGGTTGATTTCACCGCCCATTCCAGAATCGGAACGCCAAGCGCGGCGGCGACCTGACGGGCCAGTTCGGTTTTTCCCGTTCCCGGCTCGCCCTTGACCAGAAGCGGACGTTCCAACGTGATTGCCGCGTTGACGGCCACCGAAAGGTCATCGGTTGCTACATAATCCTTGGTGCCTTCAAACTGCATTCC
>Ga0209634_1001663_pt1 | contig 16143 bp, 22 predicted proteins | sample LinPmetageLP40_FD_184043 | JGI IMG/M metagenome (GOLD analysis project Ga0209634, IMG submission 184043) | Marine viral communities from the Pacific Ocean - LP-40 (SPAdes) (version 2) | ecosystem: Environmental > Aquatic > Marine > Oceanic | place: Pacific Ocean | collected 2010-08-26
TTTTAATTTTGAAAAAATTATTGTAAAATAATAATTTTTAATTTTGAAAAAATTATTGTAAAATAATAATTTTTAATTTTGAAAAAATTATTGTAAAATAATAATTTTTAATTTTGAAAAAATTATTTTAATAACTATAATATTTTGGATTTTTTTCTATTCTAACATGCAACCAACTAACACCATGTCCATGAGTACTAATATAATAATCTTGTATATTAATACAAGATTTTCTAACTTTTCTCCATAAAGCTAACCATTCACTTTCTGTTCCTCTTTTAGCAAAATCTACAATATTTGCATAAGGTTTTATTGGTATCACTAATAAAGTATCTTTTTTTAAATTGTAAAAACTAGTAGAAAGAGAATTTTTATTTTTATTAATGTATTTTTGATATGGAATACTATCTGGAGTGTTTGGTATGGTCCAAAAACTTTTTACTATTCTATACTCAAAATTATTTTTATTTTTTATCAAATTAGATTGAAAATAATAATTTTGTGAATTTAATTTTTTAAATTTATTTTTTAATTTTATTAAATTACTTTTTGAAAAAAAATTATAATTCATTTTATAAAAATATATTTAATATATTTTTATTTGTTTCGCTATTCTTATTACTCCTGGTAAAAATTAATTTTACCATCAGGTAAAACTTCTCTTACTAATTTTTCATGACATGGTCCTCCTTCATAAATTCTACAAGTTCCGTTAACTAAACATTCACTTATTACTCTTTCTGATCCTTTTTCACCATTATAATATTGTAAAAATCCATCAGAAAATTTTATTTTTATTAATCTTTCTTTATCTTTGTTCCCATCAAAATAAAAATGCATTCCGTCAGAAAATTCTTTTCTAATTAATTTTTCTTCTCCTTTAGAACCTTCATAATAATATATTTTTCCATAATGACCATAAACTGATTCATTTAATGGTATTTTTTGTTGAATTAATCTTTCTTCTCCTTTAGAACCTTCATAAATATTTACTTTACCTCCTGGTAAAACTTTTTTTACAATCCTCTCTTTTCCTTTTTCACCTTCATAAAAAATTCTTATTTTATCATGTAACAATGACTCATATAGATATTCTTTACCTATTTCTCCTTTATAAAAATAGATATCATAATTAGTTTTATCTTTGTTAAAAACTTTTATACTAAAAACGTTTCTGGTTATTTCATCTTTTTCAGTTTTTTTAAACTTAAAAAACTTACTTTTTTCCATTTTGTTTTTATAATTATTTTTGTTAATAATCAATTTTATAAAATATATAAATTAATTTTTAAAATAATTTAAAATTAATGGATGAAAAAAATTTTAGAAATTTTATAAAAGATAATAAAAAAATTAAAACTTTGTATCAAGATCAAAAAAAATATCAAAGTTTAATTTACTTGATAATTTTATAGATTTAAGTGATCCTGATATAACATTACCAAATAAACAACATTTATACCAAACTGCAGAAAAGTTAAGAAAAGATAATCAACCAGAATGGTTACAAGTTGTCGGATTGATACATGATTTAGGTAAAATTTTATATTTAAATGGAAAAGATATTGATGGTACAAGTTTAAAAACACAATGGGGTATTGTTGGTGATACATTTATATTAGGATGTAAAATACCAGATTCAGTTATTTATCCAGAGTTTAATAAATTAAGTAAATATCACAAATATACTGATTGTGGTATTTATTCTAAAAATTGTGGTTTACAAAAAGTAAAATGTAGTTTTGGTCATGATGAATATTTATATAGATTATTAAAACATAATAATATAAATTTACCTGAAGAAGCTTATTACATAATAAGATATCATTCTTTATATTTGTGGCATTATAACGATGAGTACAAATATTTAGAAAATGAAAAAGATAAAGAAATGAAAAAATGGGTAAAATTATTTCAAAAATATGATTTATATACAAAATCAGAAAAAAAAATAAATGAATTTGAAATTAAAAATTATTATGAAAATTTAATAAATAAATATTTTCCAAAAAAAATATTATATTAAATGATGTCTGTTTTAGTAACCGGAGGTTGTGGATTTATAGGAAGTCATCTTTGTAAATTTTTATTAAAAAATAATTTCATAGTATATTGTGTAGATAATTTATCAACAGGTTTTTTAAAAAATATAAAAGATATAATTGATCATGAAAATTTTATTTTTATAAATCATGATGTTCAATATCCATTAAATGTAAAAGTAGATCAAATTTATCATCTTGCTAGTCCTGCTTCACCAAAAATGTATCAACAAAATGGAATCAAAACTTTACAAACTAATTTTCTTGGAACATATAATATGTTGGAATTATCTTCAAAACATAAAGCAACAATGCTTTTAGCATCAACTTCTGAAGTTTACGGAGATCCTGAAAAATCTCCACAAAAAGAATCTTATTATGGAAATGTTAATTGTTTTGGAGAAAGATCATGTTATGATGAAGGAAAAAGAGTTTCCGAATCATTGATGTATGAATTTCATAAAAATAAATATGTAGATATCAGGATTGCCAGAATTTTTAACACATATGGTCCAAATATGAATCATGACGATGGAAGGGTAATTCCAAATTTTATCACAAGTTGTATTAAAAATGAAAATATTATAATTTACGGAGATGGGTCACAAACAAGAAGTTTTTGTTACATTGATGACATGGTAAGAGGTTTATATCAACTTATGAATACATTGTTTATAAACTATCCAATAAATTTAGGAAATGATAAAGAAATTTCTATAAACCAATTAGCTACGATAATATCAACAAAGTTTGGAAAAAGTGATAATTTTGTGTATACATATACACAAAAAGATGATCCAAAATCGAGAAAACCATGTTTAGAAAAAGCTAAAAATACAATTAATTATGAACCTAAAGTAAGTTTGGAAGAAGGTTTGGAAAAAACAATAAGATATTTTAGTTTGTTAAAATAGTTATTTATTAAAATGAAAAACATTTTAATAACTGGTGGATGTGGATTTATTGGTAGTCATTTTGTAGAACATGTATTAAAGGTAACTGATTGGAATATTACTATAATCGATAAGTTAACATATGCAAGTTATGGTTTTGATAGATTGAGGGAGTCTAATTCATTAAATAACCCGCGTGTGAAAATTTTAACTTGGGAATTGTGTTGTAAAATTAGTGAATCTCTTGCTAAAGAGATAGGGGATATTAATTATATTGTTCACATGGCTGCAGAAACTCATGTAGATAATAGTATATCTACTCCGGTTCCTTTTATTAAAAATAATGTTATGTCGACGGTTCAATTATTAGAATATGCAAGAAAGTTAAAAACTCTTGAGATTTTCTTTTATTTTAGTACAGACGAAGTTTATGGTCCGGCTCTTGGAGATAAAATGTATAAAGAAGACGAAAGGCATAATCCAACAAACCCGTATTCAGCTTCTAAATCTGCAGCGGAAGGTATATGTATATCATATCATAATACATATAAGATACCGGTTATGAGAATTAATGTGATGAATGCTTTTGGAGAATTACAACATAGTGAGAAATTTATTCCAAAAGTTATTTCAAAAGTTTTGAAAGATGAAGTTGTAGAAATTCATTCTTATCCAGATAAAAAAACATCAGGAACTCGTTTTTATATTCATGCTAGAAATATAGCAGCAGGTGTTTTATTTTTAATAAAGAATGGTAAAATTGGTGAAAGTTATAACTTAACTGGTGAAAGAGAAGTAAGTAATTTAGAAATGGCACAATTAATTGCTAAATTTATAGGTAAAGAATTAAAATATAAAATGGTTGATTTTCATTCTGATAGACCAGGTCATGATTTACGGTATGGATTAAGTGGTGATAAAATGAATAAGATGGGGTGGAATTTACCAGTTGGGTTTTTAGAAAGTTTGGAGAAAACTGTTAAATGGGAAATTAATTATATTAAAAATTAAATTAATTTTTTAATTCTATCTTTTCTAAAATTATAATTTAATGTATCTATATTTCTATACTTATATTTTTTTAATCTGTAATTTATCCAACCTTTAGCATAAGGTCTATCTGGATCTAATAAACCAGCAATTCCATCTAATCCTGCTCCTATATCTAAGTATATGGCATTTTTAAAAGATGGTAGATGATGAATTAAACCAGATTTTACATGACCTACTCCGTAAAGATATACTTTAGTTTCAGAATCAGCTTTTTTTAATTGTTCTTTTACCATTTGTATAGTATTATTTAAATTATCACATGCAAATTTTTGGGGTATATTAATATAATCATTAAATTTATCTAATCCTAGATAATTTCTATATTCTTCGTTTTTCATAAGTTCTTTTATTAAATCAAGTTTTTCTGAAGCACCTATTAACCCAATTTTGCCTTTAAATGTTTTAAAAAACCATTTATTTGAAGTTAAACCGTATAAATATTCAGTTGGTATTGTTTTTTGATCTGGAAATAATTCATGTAACATATTTCTATTGTTTTTTTCTAAGTATTCAACACAGTGATAATCTGCTTTTTTCCATCCTTCGATAAAAGGCTTAATATCAAAATCATTATAGTTTATAGTTAGTGCTCTTTTACCCGGACACGCGCTACCAATAGGTTGTTTTTTTAAAAAATGGTAATCTCCGTCTCCGAAATGAACAAAAGAAGCACTTTTTTCTTCTTTAACTAAATTAATTATAACCTGTTTAAATTCTTCAAGTCTGATTTTAAATTCTGGAAAATAATTTGGATCAGTAAGGAACTGTTGACCTTCATGCATATTATGATCTGCGCCTTCAATTTTATATAAGTCATTCATTTTATAAAGTTATCCTTTTAGTCTTTTTCATCCAAACAAAAGTTTTTTCTAAACCTTCTTCAAGAGATATTTTTGGTTCGTAACTTAAGTCTCTTTTGGATTTTTTTAAGTCAGCGTATGTAACTTTTACATCTCCTTGTTGGATTTCTTTAATTACTTTTATAGATTTTTTATTGGTAACTTTTTCTATAATTTTAATAAAATCTTTTAAACTTATAGGTTTATTATTTCCCAAATTATAAATCTCACCTTGTTTTCCTTTTCCATTTATTATTGAAACTATACCTTGGATTATATCTTCAATATAAGTGTAGTCTCTCATTGTAGAACCGTTGCCAAACTGTAAAATTTCTTTTGATTCGGATATATTTTTAAGAAATATGTACGGTGCCATATCAGGTCTTCCTCTCTCACCGTAAACGGTAAAAAATCTTAATCCGATAACATTTAAATTAAAAACGTCAGAGTAATATTTTCCATATACTTCCATACATTTTTTGCTACAAGCATACGATGATCTTAATTTATTTATTTCGTCACTCTCTTCAAATGGTGTTTTTTTATTGTCTCCATATACACTGCTACTACTAGCATAAATTATGTCTTTTATGACTTTTTCTTTGCACTGTTCTAAAAGATAAATAAATGATTCAACATTATTTTTGAGATAAAAAATAGGTTCTTTAAGACTTCTTCTGACGCCTGGTATAGCGGCAAGATGAATTACTTTATCAACTTTTGGAATTACGAAATCAAGAATAGAAATTTTATGAAAAGTGAAGTTATCAAATTCTAAAAGTTCTTGTAAATTTTGTTCTTTGTATTTTACGTTATAGTTACCCAGTAAATTATCTATACCTATAATTTCGTGTTCTGTATTTTTTAGTAAATGGAGGGATAAATTAGTTCCAATAAAACCACAACATCCCGTAATTAAAAATTTCATTATTTTAATAAACGTTTTCATTAAAATGAGTAAATGTTTAATTTTAGCTACTTATAATGGAAACTACAAGATTTCAGAAAGAAGGAGATGTAATTTTAATATTAATAATATAAAATGTAATTTAGAAAATATTAATCAAGATTTGTTTAATAAAATAATAATCGTTATAAAAGAAGAAACAGATAATAAATATATTAACTTACAATATGATAAGTATTTAAAAAATATTATTGAAACAGATAAAATTAAAAAAATTAATATAGTCAATGATGAATTTTTATCTTACAGTAGTTATTACTATGCATATCTAAAATATAGTGACTTTGACTATTATTACTTTTTTGAAGACGATTATATTATAACAGAAAACTTTATAAATTATTCAGAAAATAAATTTATTAATGAATCTTATGATTATATTTTTGGTTGTATTAATTACAATGCTCCCGTAGTTCATGCCACACATTGTTTAACTGGTGCTACAAAAAAATGTTTAAATAAATTATTTTCATCTGATTTTATTGAAAATATGAAAAAAACAAAACATTGTCATCAAATAGCATTTTTTATACAGTTTGATGAAAGTAAATTTAAAGGAAGTGATTTTTTTGAATCAAAACTAAGATTACCTTTCTTTATAACAAGCCAAAATAGAATAATTTATTGGTTTAAAAGTAATAAAAAATGCGCAGTATATCCGACTCAATTTTTTTATTTAAAAAAAAAAAAACATTTGAACGGTAAAAAATTTGATAATTATATAAATAATTATATATAAAACGATATACTATTATGAAGGTAGTAATAGAAAAATAAATTTAGATACTTATATTAATAAGGTTAAAAATTAACTTAATTAGTATCGTTCCACTCATTTATAAAATACTTTCGACGAAATAAACATTTAAAATAAAATCCAGAATGATATAATAATGTAGGAAATCCTACTTCACCCAAATCTATTCCATCAATTAAATTTGTAAATTTTTTATTTTGGTCCCCTTTATGAAAAATTCCTATTTTTTCTTCTATTTTTTCTAATCTATCTAATGTACTAAAATAATAGCCACCGTCCGTCCAAACTTCTGGTATAAGTCCTATAAGTTGGTTTTTGGGTTTATTGCCTCTATTTGTTTCTTTTTTTATTCTTCCTATAGTACTCTCTCCAATATATATTGTATTATTATCTAATAATTTTATAGACTTTGTATACCATTTTGTATTTAATGAACCAAAATCTTCTTCAAAATGGGCGAGATAACCTTCTTTACCTTTTAATAATTTATACGCATTCCATAATGCTGCAATTGTACCTCCCCAATTATATGTTACAATTACATAAATTTCATTATTTGGTAATAAATTTTTACAAAAATTATATAACTCATTTTTTACTTCTTCGTATCTTTTATCCCCTTTTTTAGTATTTATAGTACTTGTTAATACAAACGCCTTATCTTTTATGTCTAATTTTTTTAAAACATTTATATGAGATTCTATGTTTTTATATTTATTTTTTCCTCTTACATTTCCATATTTATCTTTATCTACATCATAATAATGCGCTATTGAATAATATAACATATTTATATAGTTTAGTGTTTAAATATGTTATGTAATTTAACAGGTATAATAATATGATTATTTATGCTTTTAAAATATTTAATTAAATAAAATTTTAAATAAAATTTTATTTAAAATGTATAGTATAAATTATATAATTGCTACTTATTCAGGTATATCTAAAAATAGAGAAAAATATGACAATGACACCCCTATTATTCTTCAGAAACACATGGAAGTTTTGTCAAATAATTTAAAAGATAACAAATATATCACGCAGGTTACTATAGTTCAACCTTTTATCAGAGACAGAAAATATGAAAATTATTATGATATCGATAAATATATATCACAAATAAAACAACTCGGAATTGATGTTGTTTTACTTAAACCAAAAATTAAATTTGGAAGTTCTTATTCACAATATATATATGCATATACTAAATTTCCTGATTTTTGCTTTTATATTGTAATGGAAGATGATTGGATACCATTTACAAAAAATTTCGATGAAAAGTTATTAGAACATTATAAATATTATAATTATAAAGGATTTCACAGCGCATGGGTTTGTAATTTTGGCCCGTTGAATCACAGACACTCTTCTATATCTGTAGGTATTATTGATAAAGACTCATTTGAAAAAATCTTAAAAAATGATCCTAAATTAAAATATAAATATAATATTGGTCAACATGGCTTTTCTGATTTATTTGACTTTAATGATCTTCCACTATCTGATTACAGTGATAATGGAAAAAATTATATGATTCCATTTTGGGAAACTGGTCATGGAGTTATATATGAATATTCTTTAAATCTATCGTGTAAATTTTTATTAGTTCCAATACAATTTTTACAACTAAATAAACATAAATATATAATAGGAGATTGGAGATTACATCATTCAAAAGAGGCACCATCGATACAAGAATTAGCTATTCAATGGATTAAAGAAAAAAATAATTAATTTAGAATATTTAATTATTTTAGTTTAAGAAAATTTTATTTTAAAATGAAGATACCTTATAATTTTAGAAAAGACGTACGAAAAATTATATAAAATTTAAGGAGAAAAGGTTGGATGTATAATGGATGCGGTAGCGACAATGAACCTTATTCTACAGAATGGTGTAAATGTCTTATGGAAGGTATAAATAAAAATAAATTAAATATTATCGACTGGGGTTGTGGTTATGGTAGATTTTTAAATTTTTTACTTGTTAAAAATATAAACTCCTTTAAATATTATGGGTTTGAATTACACGGTGAAAAAAACGGTGACTTATTAATTAATTTTTGTAATGAAAATTATATCTCTCAAAATACCTCCGAGCGTTTAATAAAATTTGGTTTTGTTGATAATGAAGAATTAATTAAAGAGTCTTTAGAAAATTGTTCAACAATACTATTAGGAAGTGTTTTCACTCATATGGCTATTGAAGACGTTATACAATTGTTAGAAAAATTTAAAGATTTTATTTCTTCGGGCGGTGAAATTGTTTTTTCACTAATAACCGAAAAAAATAAGTACGAATTAAACGGTCCTGGGGCTTATGGTATTAAGAACGGATATGACTGCGCTTTTTATAGCCAAAATGAAATTGAAAGAATGACTTTTGATAATAAATATAAAATAGAAAAAATTACAGATTTTCAGACAGATCATGTTATAAAGCATGGAATATATAAATTAAGTCTGTATTAAAAAATTTTTAAACATATAGACTCATTTCACACCCTTTTTCAATAAATCCCAATTTTTTATAATACTCTATATTATTTGAATTACAGTTCAATACGATCTTGTAACAATTTTTCCCTATCTTTATTAATTCTTTTATTAATAAACTCCCATAACCTTTACCTCGATGTGATTCTAAAACAACAACATCTTCAATATGACCCATTTTCGCAAAATTATTATGAAATTTTTGTTCTATTAATAATTTACCAGTAGAAATAATTTTATTATTTTCTTCTATAACTAAAGTAATAGAATTATTATTTTTTGTAAACACGTCAAGAAATTCTTCGTATGTTAAAGATTTAGGATCCCGTGTAAAATAATTGATTAAATCTAAAAAACCTTTATGATAATCTTCTCGTTCTAATTTTCTAACCATTTTAAATAATTTCTATTTAAAATGAAAGTATTATTTGTTTCTCAATACATTAATAATGGATTTTATATCCCTGTAACAAAACAAACAATGGATAAATATATAAAAAATTGTGAATATGAATTTATATGTTTAAATGATGCACCAGAATTAGGTAAGGATCAAGATTTTGTAATTAGTTCTGGTAAAAAAATACAATTTTGTAGAATGCTAACAGGTGATTTAGATTGTTTTAATGAAATAAAAGATAATGCAAATAAATGTAATTTTCATCATATAAAAATTCCTCAAGATATTCATATTAAGGTCAGACCTAATCATGGAGGCGCGAGACATATAGAAATTTTAAATTATTTTTTTAAAAATATTGATACCTTATTTCCAAGAATTAATGAATTTGATTATTTATGTACAATAGACAGCGACGCATTTTTTACCTCTAATATAGATTTAAAAAATGAATTAGAAGGCTATGATTTAGCTGGACCGCTTATCTATATTAATAGAATAAAATTTTACCCCCATGTAGGATTATTTTTTATCAATCTTAAAACAGTTTTAAACTTTAAAGAAATGAATTTTGATAACATTTGGAAAGATACAGGATCTAATTTAACTAATTTTATTAAAAGAAATAAAAAATATAAAATAAAAGAGATTGGAAGATATGAAGGATATCATAATGAATATTATGATACACCCAATGGAAAAGGTATAAAAAAAATTGGAGATCATATTATAGATTGTTGGATTGATGTAGTTTATCATTTAAGAGCAGGTAGTTGTTTTGGCACGGGTTCAACTTTACATCGAAATAAAAATAGTGTTGATATTTTTAAAGACAAAGTTAAAACTTTATTTGATAATTTTAACATAACATACGATGAATCATTATTTACATAAAAAAATCTAAACCCCTTTATGATAATCTTTCTGTTCTAATTTTCTAACCATTTTAAATAATTTCTATTTAAAATGACTGTATGTAACTTACAACAATAATTCTTTTTTCTCCAGCCACCAACCGCATGGAATACAAACAATATGTTTCTCGATGTAATCCAAATTTGGTAAATCACATTTAAATTCTTTAAAACAACTATGTGTATCATTTCTTTGATGTACCTGACTTACCATAAAACCTTTTTCTTTCATCTCCTCGATATATTCAAATTTGTTATCTACCAAAACAGTAAATAACCAATAACTAGCTTTAAATTCTTCATTATACGGATGAATAATTTTACCACCTTTATAATTATCTGTTAAGTATTTAGCATTTTCTCTACATTTATCAATAATTCTTTTCATATGGGGTAAGTTACATAATCCAATGGTAGCATTAATATCATTCATATGAAATTTATATCCCCACTCTTTCACATCATGTTCCAACCTAAAATCTTTTCCTTTATAATTCCTTTTTTCACGATCAATCCCAAACCACCTCAACAATTTAGCCTTTTCATATTCTTCCTCGTTCGGTAAAAATATCAAACCACCATCTCCGGTTGTTAAATGTTTTATCGCTTGAGTACTAAATACACAATAATTACCATGAGTACCTATCTTTTTACCTTTATATTCACTGTAAAATGCATGAGCACAATCTTCTACTATCAAAGGTCGAAATCCTAATTCTGCTTCTTTTCTGTCTAAAATATCGTTTAATTTATCAAGATCAACTGGATAACCTCCCCAATGAACAAAGAGAATAACTTTTGTTTTCTTTGTAAGTTTCTTTTCCAAGTCTTCTAAATCTATTAACGCTGTGTTACGGTCAACATCTACCCACTTTATTCTAAGATTATTAGTTAAAATGGGTTCATTTGTAGCCATACATGTCAAAGGAGACGTCAAAACTTCATCATCATCCGATAATTTCATTCGATCTTTAATCATTCTTAAAGCAAGAGTTATTCCGCTGGTACAACTATTTAATGTAAGAATATAAGGATAATTAAATTCTTTTTTAAGTTCTTCTTCGAACTTTTCAACTTTTTTACCTTGAGTGATAAAACCAGAAGTTAAAACTTCCGGAACTTTTTCTTTAACTTCATCACTCATAAAAACTTTGAAAAGAGATTTCATTTATAAATATTTTTACTTTAAATAGTTATAAATCTTTTTTATTATGGTTATCGAGGGTAATTTGCCAATTGTTATATGTTTTATATTTTCTAATACTGGTCTAATTTTAGGTTTATCATATTTAACCATCCATTCAATATTATCTCTTTCTTGACTTCCACCTTCAAAAATAAATAAACCCCCTTCTTTTAGTTTTCTTGTATAATTTTCTAATGCAAATTTATATGTATCACCATTATTTGCAATATCAATATGTAAAATATCTATTGATTCTTCCTCAAAGTCTTTGTATTTTTCATAAAAATCCGCTTTATCAATAATAACATTACTATGAATATTGAACTGTTCTTTAATTTTAGTTTCGTTTGCTGAATTACCATTAAAGTTTTCAAATATATCATATGCTAATATTTTAGTATCTTCATCAGTTGATTTAATAAATTTTTCTAAACTAAATCCGTCTAGAATACCAAACTCAACAATCTTTGTTGGGGTTTGAAGTTTAGTTACTGCTGTTATTATATCTCCGTAGTTTAAATCTTTATTCATATATGATGATTTCATTTTAAACATAAATTATTTAAAATGAGTATATTATTATATATGCCTATATCTACAAAAATTTTAAGAACTACACTTTATAAAAAAAAACAAGTAGTATCAGAAGACATTAGACTAGAACAATATATTACAGGATTAAAAAAAGTTTTTGAATACAAAGAAATTTTAGATAAACATAATGTTCACATATGTTTAACAGACAATACCGCGACAGATATTGATAAAAGAATTTTAGATGTATTGCCAGATAATGTTAAAGTAGTTGCATGTGTTAATAATAGATTTGGTAGTAAAAATAAAGGTGCTGGTGTTATTGAACAATGGACGTATTGTAAAGATTTAATAAAAGAGTATGAGTGGTTCATACATTTTGAACCAAGACAATTATTACAGAATTTTAATTTTATCACAAACTTTTTAGATAATCCAAGAAATTTATTTACTATGAATCTTAACTCATCTCATTTTAATACAGGTTTATTTTGTATGAAAAGTAAACTATTACTTTGTTATATTCAACATACACCAGCACCAAAATTAAAAGGTTGTATAGAAAATGATTTATATAATTATGTTAAAAACAATGATAGTTTTGATCTATTAGATAAAATGGAATTAATTTGGTTCGACTCTTTTTCTAAAAAAGAATACTTTTGGTAATAATTAATACAATACATTATATGTTTTTACCGGAGGGCAATTAGTCTGAGGGTTTTCCTCTACCAACTCTTTATCTATATTATCAAAATATTCATGTATATTTTGATTTCCGGGTGAAAAATTTTTTTTAAATAATTATTTATTTAAAATGAAATTACTTCAGATTGGAGGTGGACATCACAAAAATCAAATCGGTTTAGATATGATATGTAATCATTTAAAAATAGAAAAAACTTCATCACATAATTATCGAGAAGGATTTGACATCATTTATTCTTCACAAAAACCTTTGGATAAAAAAGCAATATACGGTCCTGGTATGGGAACTTTTCCTAATGATAATGCTAAAAAACTTACTAAAGGTATTTATATTCAACCATCTGAATGGGCTTCAAGAGTATGGCACACAGATTTTAATTATAAAAATGTTCCTGTTGTTCCATTTCCGTTTCCAGTTGATACTGAAAAATTTAAACCAATTGATTGTGAAAAACAAAAAGTTTTTGTTTATTTTAAACATAGAACAAGTAGAGATTTAAAAACTGTACTTTTATTTTTAAAATCTAAAAAAATAGATTATATTTTAATTAAATATAGACATTATAAAGAAGAAAATTATTTAAATATACTACAAAGTTCAAAATATGGAATTTGGGTCGGTGGTCATGAATCTCAGGGATTTGCTTTAGAAGAAGCACTCTCTTGTAATGTTCCGCTTTTAGTATGGAGTGTTACTTCCATGAAACAAGAATGTGCTGGTTTTAAATATGATGATTATAAAGCAACAACCATTCCTTACTGGGATGAAAGATGTGGTGAATATTTTTATGAAAAAGAAGAACTAGATTCAAAATTTGATACATTTATATCCAAACTTGATTCTTACAAACCAAGAGATTATATTATGGAAAATTTAAGTGTTGAAAAATGTTCTGAAAGATTTTTAGATTTAATAAATAAATATGATCTTAAAAATTAATAAAATTTTTCTAACAAACTAGTAAATTTGTGTCTATCTTGATAAAATATACCATAATGTGTATTATTACAAGGACTTACAACATCTTTACGAACGACAAATAAAGGATTTTTTTTTGTATATTTTTGTAATAAAACATCCATATGTAATTCATTTTTATTATCATCATATAATTTTTTTAATTTACTAGCACCTTCTTTACTTAAACATAAACTGTGAAGTCCTTTGATTCCACCTCTTATTTTAAACATGGTATGACCATTAATTTCAATATTTTGTTTTAAAAATCTACCTCTATTATAACAAAAACCAAGATAATAAATATCTTCGTTTAATTCTTCATAATTTATTATATAATCTAAATTAATATTTAAACTTGTATTTATATCATCTTCAAAAACATAACAATATTTATTTTTTTCTTCTAATATTATCCTTTCGTAAATAGCATACATACTTTTTCTATGAGAAACCATTGGGTTAGAATCTTTTATTGCTTCAAACAAAATTACATTAAAACCAATTTTATTTAATAAATTGGATGAAAAAATAGCTCTTTCACTATTTTTATCTACTGTTAAAATATAAGCATTTCTCATTTTAAATAATATTTATTTAAAATGGGAAATCAAATAATATTTATTTAAAATGAGGAATCAAATAATATTTATTTTAAATGAAAATCACATAATTTCCCAACTTTCCATAAACATATCACTTACTTTTAAATTAGATAAATGACCTGCAAACCATTTTTTAGGATAAATAACTCTTTCCACTTCTGGGTTTAGATAAGCACCAAACCAACTAAAAGAACTATTTGCTATTATATTAAACTTTGAAGAAGACATCAAAAACACTTGTTCATAATCAACAATAGATGTATCTATCAATTCAAAAACTTTATCTGGAAACTTGTCTTTAAAAATATTAACTCGTCTTTCAACTTCTTTTCTATCTTCTTCTTCAAAAAACACCATCACTTTTTTACTTTGGTCCAGTTTTTCTAAAGCATTGATATAATATTCTATATCACACACAGGATGACAATCTATATTTTTATAATCGCCCATTCTAAAATGTAATGTTGTGTCAAATTGTAAATTATGTTTTTCTAAAATTTTTTTTCTTAAATTTATAAAATCTAATTTTTCTAAAATTTTATTTTTATTGTGATCAAAATATTTATAACTTTGAAAATAACCACTTAATATAATTAAATCTTTAATAGGTATATCAGTATATCCATGACCTTTTTCATTATAATTATATCCTCTAACTTTATCAACTTTTTCTATATTTTTATACAATTCTGTATCAAAATAACTTTTTCTTTTTCTTTCTATTAATTTAAACAAAGCTTTAACATTATTATCAATACTATAACTTAATGTTGTAAACAAAATAAATAATTGGTTTCCTAATCCTCCTTGAAGTTTTCCTGAAACAGATTTTGTGATTTTCATTTTATTTAATATCTTATTAAATAAAATTTAATTTTAAAAACATATCTTCAGGAGTAGGTATCTTCAACCCATTGCCATCCAGAATCCTTCATAATTCTTTCGCTCTTGGTGAACATCTCATAACAAAAAGAGAACAACTTATTTGTGCTTTTACTGTACATCAGGAATTCTTTGTCATTTTCAAGGTCCGGGATCTTTTCTAACCCAAAATTCTTCAGAAGTTGATCATGACCACCAGTGTCCGGATTGACCCATTCAGCGTCTGATGGAAGATCTTGGTATGTCATTTTAGTTAACACAAATTTATTATAATAAAATAACAAAAAAAAATCAATTTTAGTTTTATTTTAAAACTTTTATTTCAATTAAACGCACTAAATAATTGATTAAAAAGTTCATTTGCATCTCCAGCAACATTTACAGATCCTCCAAAACCAAAATTTTTAAATTGATTTTCTACTTTCTCAACCATATTATCTAACGGAGTTTTAAAACTTGGATTAGTAACTATAACCCTTGTTAAATATGAATCGTCACGAGAATCAAAAAATTGATATATTTTAACATCATACCCTTTAGATTTCAAAAAAGGAATTAATTCTTTAGAAATATCAGTTTTAAATACTATATCAACTGTTGATCTGTCTTTATTAATTTTTTTTACAGCTTCTTTTACTTTTTCTTTTTGACTTTCAAAATCATCTCGTGATTCTTCTACCTCATGAAATTCCTCTGCAGATGGAAAATCATCTTCATTATATTGATGAAATTGTCCTTCAGTCATTTTAATTTCTAATTATTTAAAAATAATTAAAAAAATATTTTTTTAATTTATAAATTTAATTTTTCAAAAAAATATTTTTTTAATTTATAAATTTAATTTTTCAAAAAAATATTTTTTTAATTTATAAATTTAATTTTTCAAAAAAATATTTTTTTAATTTA
>Ga0209634_1001665_pt1 | contig 16121 bp, 29 predicted proteins | sample LinPmetageLP40_FD_184043 | JGI IMG/M metagenome (GOLD analysis project Ga0209634, IMG submission 184043) | Marine viral communities from the Pacific Ocean - LP-40 (SPAdes) (version 2) | ecosystem: Environmental > Aquatic > Marine > Oceanic | place: Pacific Ocean | collected 2010-08-26
ACTATGCTTTTAAAAATTAGAAAACCAAACGACTCCCAAGAAAACTATACTACTAACATTAGAAGTAGTACCTATCTATTTCCTTCAGAATACTCTGTAACTTACGATAGAAGTGCGAAAGACCCAATCCAAAAATCAATTGAAGACTTTTGGAGAGGATTGCTTTCTACTAGAAGAAAGCGTTCTAGTTATTCATATACTCGAATGCAGTTCGGTGAAACATTCAATCATATTGTTTTTATTAATGAATGCCCTATTCTTCTTGTTAGAGAAGGCATTCGCTATCAATTAAATGGTAAATCATATAGTTTATCTACTATATGTTCTGCTCTTGCTAGATTAACTTATAAATCTTGTTTTGAAGATAGCCCAGAAATTCTATTATCTCATCTGTATGCTACTCTTAATCTACCAGAGAATGTTAAGTATTGTATTGAAAATCGTGCTCCTTTTCACTTTCATCAGGATTATGAGAAAATTGAAGTTAGATTAAATGTTGTTCAGATTGATGATAAAATGCTGGCTATGGAAATTAGTGATGGCATTTGGGGTGAAATAACAGCACAGCAATTAGATACATACTGTAATTTTTATATTCATGGTAAATCAAGAGGTTCTTGGAAGAGACTCTCGCCTAAAACTCTTTATTCTCGTTTAATGGATAAAGAGCCAAGTCTTTCTGAACTTGCGGTTATGAAAGCATTTCTAATGCAGAACAGAATGCAAGATATTGTAGATGCAAGGGCTATGGAATTAGTTGCTGATATGCTTATTCAACACAAAGGTAGATTAACTGCTTTTTATGATGATAAAGGTGTTCTACAAAACATGATTGTAAAAGGACAACACTATGATTATAAATTAACAAATAATTCATTTAAGTCTGGTATTCAAATGGTTTCTACTTATATTTGGCAACCTGTTCTTTCAACAGTACAGACTAAAGATGAAGAAGGTAATGTGTTATCTGAAGAAAAAGTTTTCTCTGAACCTAAATGGAGAGGTGCAATCTGTATTGATAATATGGCCGAAGGCTCTCCTGTTGGCGACCAATTCGCAACAAGAGCATTAGCCTTGTTAAATGACTCTCACACAATTAAAATAGTTAATACGATTAGGTCGTACATTACGGCCGAACCCAATGAATATAGAGTTGATATAAATGATATGTGAAGAATGTGGATGTAAAGAACAAACCTTTGATGAAACACTTGGAGAAAAGGTCTGTAAAGACTGTGGATTAGTATTAGTTACTGAAATGTTTGAAGAAACAGTTCATATTCTCGACACTACTGGGTCTGTGAAACACTCGGCAGATAAAGGTAAACTAGGTTCAGTAATAACTGGTAAGGGTTCTTATAAATTCAATAAGTTTGGTAAGAATAGTACAATTCCACAATATATTCAAAAAGGTATAATGCATTGTAATATGGTTATTGCTCAAGTAGCCCCTAATATGGGACTAAACGAAAGAGTAGAAACTCTTTATATGCAATTATATGCCAAGAATATATTTGGAAGTAGTCAATATGAAGCAAGAGCAACTGCTATTGTCTATTATGCTCTAAAAGAAAATGGTACGCCTCAGTCATTTGAGGAGGTTTGTTCCGAATTTGAATTAAATGTCAAGACTGTGAAGAGATTGGTTAGAAAGATAAACCAAGTATTTAGAAATAAATTGGTTTATACACCAATAAATCCCCAGTATATGTTGAATCGAACTCTTGTTAAAATAACAGATGACTTTGAATTTCAAAGACAGTCTTTAAAGGTGTTGGAATTCTTTGAGTCTAAAGTGCTTACTTCCACTCTGAATAAAGGACGTTCTTATTACGCTTCTATTATTTGGATTACAGCAAATATATTTGTGAATACACAGATAACTCAGGTTCTTATAACCGAGAAAACAGGATTTTCTCGCTTCAATATAAGGAGACAAACCAAACAAATACTTGGCACGATTGGTTTAGAATTAGCAAGCCAAGTAAAAGGAAAACAATTAAGTGAATTAGGTGAATAATATGGGAAAAATGAAAGAATTATACATAAAGTTAGAAGAAGGACAAACCGCAGAACAAATTGCAGACTGGATTTTTAGTCTGAAAGTTAGTCGTGGAGAAGATATTAATGAAAATACTCCAAAGGAGTGCTTGGAAAGAGCAAAGCATTTTATCGTTCAACACCGATATGGAAGTGGTGTTTGATGTTTGAAAAAGAATGGAATAAAATAGCAAAACAAATTTATAAGAATGCCGTTGAACACGGTTTCTGGAAAGGAGAAGTGAATGATGGCGAAAGAATGGCATTAATTCATGCTGAGATTAGTGAAGCATTAGAAGCACTAAGAGAAGGCAATCCTTCTTCAAATAAGATTATTGAATTTAGTAATCTTGAAGAAGAATTAGCAGATGCAGTAATTCGTATTATGGATTATGCTTTTGGTAAGGATTTAGATATAGCGGGTGCGATTCTCGCTAAGATTGAATACAATCAAAGCCGTGAATATATGCATGGTAAATCGTTTTAAGGAGAGAATAAATATGGAAGAAACAGAATTTGATAAATTTATCAACGAAATGCAAAGAAGAGGAACTATGGTAGGAAGTTTTGATGGGTGTATGTGTTCTAAATGCGTAGAACGAAGAAAGAAATTTGGTGCAGAACCAGCGCAAATTATTCCCGAAAAAACGGACGACCCTATTCAAGAAGCAAATAGACAAATGAAGATTGAAAAACTAAAACGAGGTTTGCGTAAAACTACGCAAGCCCAAAGAAAAAGAAAGAATAACAATAAGAAAAAGAAAGAGGAATAAATATGAGAGAAGTATTAATTATAGGAGCAGGTGGAATTGGAAGTTTTCTAATTCCTATTTTAGATAAAGTTGGTCTTTACCGCATTCATGTGGCTGACCCTGATGGAGTAGAAACAAAGAATTTACCCTATCAAAACTTTAAGAAAGGCCATGTAGGGCAGAATAAGGCTCAAGTAATGAGGGATTCCTATGAATCTGTTGTTTCTTTCAGCAAATACCCAGTTTTAACTGAAAAACAAATGCAGGGATTCGATTTGGTAATCTGTTGCGTGGATAACCTTTCAGTAAGACGTACATTATACAACACAAGTATTAAATGGCTTGACCTCCGAGCGCAAGGTAGAAATGCGGCGTTTGTGTGCCATAACGCCGACCCTAAGATGTACGATATGCTTTTAGCAGGAGATGACACTAAATCATATTCATGTCAAGGAGATTCATGGGATGGAACAAATAGTAATGTTCATTTCATGCAAGTGGCAATTGCTGGATTAGGCGCACAATGGACTCAAAGATTCTTTAATGATGAAGATGTAAGAAGTTATATGGTGGTGAATGTATGAAGTGGACAGAAGATGAAGTAGCATACCTTATACTTAGAAAGGGTAAAGGTAATTCTTGGAATCAAATTCAAAAGGATTTGAATAATAAATTTGCGAGAGATAGAAGCATTAATGCCATTATGGGTAAATGGAATTATCTCAATGCTAAACTATTGAAGGCTCCTTTCTTTAGTGAAACTGAGAGGAACTTCGTATTCCAATGTTCTAGAAATAATTTATCAGATTATAAAACTATTCAAGCCTTCTATGAACAGTTTGATAGAAAGATAGACAAATACGATATTCTTTGTATTGTAAAAGATAAGACTATCGAATACGAAGAAGCAAAAATTAGAAATGAGAGTAAACTAGATTTAGATTTAGTTAATCTCAAATCAAGAATAAAGAAAAACTTAGAAAATAAAATAAAACAAAACAAGGTGAGAAAATTGAAAAACAAAAAAGCAAAAAAGACAGGTCAAATGACCAATTGGACAAAAGAAGAAGATATTAGTGTTTGTAGATATTCTTCTGCTAAGGAAGCAGGTTTGAATTTAACAGAGGCAGGTTCTAAAAGAACATATGGTGGTATCACCCAAAGATGGTATTCTCTTAAGAAAAGCGGGGCTATGCTTGCCTTAAAAGAAGTTAAGAAAGTACCAAAGTATATTAAAGAAAAGAAAAAATCTACTAAGTCTAAGAAGCCTAGAAGTTCTGGTTATACTTCTTTAAGATGGAAGAAAGAAGAAGATTCGCTTCTTAGCGAAGTATCTACTTTAGATGAGTTGAAAACATTGGCTAAGAACACAGGTAGGTCTTTATCAGCAGTTAAGGTTAGATTCTATTCAAAAGGCTTCTCTTTTAGTACAAAAGATAATAGTCGCCGTCGTTGGACGAAAGAAGAAGATTTTAACTTAGTTTGTGATTTTTATGAATTATCAATTGATGAAGCAAGAAATCTCTTTAATCGTTCTTATGGAGCAGTAGCAAGTCGATTAGAAATGCTGGTTGATAGTACAGAACCCGACCATATTTCAATGCTTATGGAAGCCTCTGTTCTAATTAAGGCTCGTAAGAGCGTGAGGGATAGCAAGCCTACTAAGAGCCCAAAACCTTCAAGAAAAGAGCGAAAACAGGCTAAGAAATTGGCTAAGTTAGAGAAGCGATTGGCGAAACTAAGAGGTGAATAAATATGATAAATTATGAAGAAGAAATGATGAATAGACGACAATATGTTAAATTCAGTCTTGAAGATATATGGGATAGAAGAGAACTATGGGATAACAAAGAAACCAATCTTGAGCCTTTTGCTCAACAGGCTTTCTTTGAGGCTATTTGGGATATGTCTACTAAGATATTACCTAATCTTGAAGTTCAAGTTGTTATTGATGATAATGATAATTGTTTTGTATCATCAGGTTCAAGTGGGTTTGTTGCGTTTATGAAAGAACCAGTAGGAATGAAATTACCTATTAAGTGTTGGATTCATACTCATCCATTTGGTCGTGCTTATTTTAGTGGAACTGATTGGAATACTGTTAATATTTGGAAGTTAAATATGAAAGAAGCATATGTGCTTGGTGGATATGAACACTTTGGATTTTGGACGAATACTGACCCTAATGTTCTAGTTATTCAAGAAAGTAATTTAGGTGAGCAACATATTCAACAGCAATATAAAAAGGAATGTTCATGTTGGACTGATTCAGGAGTACCTCCTGTTACCTATACTTGTGCAAATTGTTTGGGGGAAGAAGAATGAATAATGAAAAAGAAATACAGAAATTAAAAGACAGCCTACCAGACATGACTAAAGAACAGTTAATTGAGATAGTTAAATTCTTGATGAAGGAATACGATGATTTAGTTAATTTATTTAAAGTAGTTTCTGCTCATGCCGACCTTTTAAATGAAATGTCTAAAGGGTTTGAAAACGTGGTAGGAGTTGTAGTAATGGAGGAAGAAGAATGAAGTGTTTAATTTGTAAAGAAGTTCGAGGAAATAAAGTAGGAGTAATCTCTTGCTCTGGGAGAAGCGTTTGTATGAAATGTCTTCCAGAAGTAATTGATTCTTTTATCTATTTAAGAGAATGGTCTAAAGGAATGAAAAAGAAATATAAGGAGGACTAAATATGAAGATGAAAAAAGATATACCAGAAAGATTGACAGTAGAAGAACGAAGAGAGAATCATGTGAAAATGCACCCCAATGACAAGAATAAGCGTCGTGAAGGTAAAGGAGTTACTTGGTCTAAGAGAACACAGAAGGACAAAGATTTAGATTTGTTTTATAAACAACATATTTATACTTTTGTTGATGAGAATGACCTCTCTAAAAAGCGTTGGGTTCGTATTGTAGGAAAAGGTGATGAAGAATGAAAGCAATAGGAGATTATGCAATAATAGAATTAGAAAATTCTGTCTCTGCTACGGGTATTCAGATTAAAACTGATGGTCGGGGTTTGGTGCTTTCATGTCCTAAATATCCTGAGATAGAAGGAAGGTTTGTTATATTTGACGATAGACACCGTTCACCAACACATGATGACCTTATATTTGTTAAAGTAGAATATTTACTGGGAGTGATAGAATGATTATTAATGGAAAAGAAGTAAAAGAAAAGTTATTACAAGGAATTAATTTAGTGGCTAATACTGTTAAACCAACTTTAGGGCCACAAGCCAAAACAGTTATATTGCAGGGTAATCCTCCAATCATTATTAATGATGGTGTTACTATTACTAAATACATTTCTCATCCAGACCCTTATGTTCAAATGGGAGTTCAATTAGTTCAAAACTTAGCAAGTAAAGCACAAGAAGGTTCAGGGGATGGAACAACAACTGCTTGTATCTTAGCACAGGCATTATGTAATAATATAATGAATGAAAAAGAAACTATGGTTTCTGTTCATCAATTCAATAAAGACATGGATATGCTAAAGGACAGAATGATAAAGTTCTTAGATGAACAATCTGAATATATTGAAGATAGTGATATTCTTAATGTTGCTACAATTGCTTCTAATAACGATAAACAGTTAGGTATTCTTATCCAAGAGGCTTTAGATAAAGTAGGAAGAGATGGAGTAGTTACAGTAGAAGAATCTAATAATTATCAAACTCAATTAATTCTCCGTGAAGGTATGGAAATTCAACAAGGTTATTTAAGTCATTTAATGTGCAATACCGAAAACGGTAAGGTTGAATTTGATAAACCAATAGTATTTATGTCTAATCTGAGCATTAGAAAGTTCAATGATATTATGCCTCTATTAGAGTATTCTGCTTCTCAAGGCCGCCCTCTTCTTATCATTTGTAGAGGAATGGAAGGTTCGGCACTAAATAATTTAGTTATGAATCTACTAAATAAAACAGTTCAATGCGCTGTTATTCTTGCACCTAACTTTGGTGATTCTCAGATAGACGAACTAAGTGATATTCAATCCCTTATAGGAGGAAAGGTATTTATTGATGAGAGTAAAGATGATGCTAAGTTGTTTACAGGCATAGAGTTAGGAACTTGTAATAAAGTTATTATTACAAAGGAAACAACAACCTTTGTCGGAGGCGAAGGAGAAACCTCTGAAAGAATCAAGGCTCTTAAAGAACAAGCAAAAGAAGTTAAGGGTCATGATTTGGCTAGGATTAAAGCGAGAGTATCTCGTCTTAAGGGCGGAGTAGCAACCATTAAGGTTGGTGCTTCTTCTTCTATTGAAATGAGAGAAAAGAAAGAAAGATTAGATGATGCTCTTAATGCAACAAAAGCAGCATTGGAAGAAGGTATTGTTTTAGGTGGGGGCGTAACTTACATTAGATTTACTAATCCTTCACGCAATCCTTCACTACCACAATGGTTTGCTAATGCTCTATATGCACCCGCTATAACTTTATTAGAAAATAGCGGTTCATCATTATCAGTAGAAGATTGGAAGATAGAAGCCAATGAAGGTTACAATGCATTAACCAACAAGGTAGAAAACTTATACAATGCAGGAGTATTTGACCCAGTAAAGGTAACTAAGAACAGTTTCCTTGCGGCAATGTCAATTGCTTCTTTGTTCTATTCAACAGATGTAGCAGTATTAGTGGAGGAATAAATATGGTTTTTAAAGGAAAGAGAATGAATGTTTTTGTTAAAGGTTGGTTGGAAGAAATAATGACTTCTGAACCCAAAACAATAAATACAATATTAGATGATTTGTTTATTTATTTAGATAAACAGGAATATGAAAATGTATTTAAACGAATACCCACAAGAGATGAACTATATACGCATTTAAATGCTAATTATAGTAAAGTAAAATTAAGTGCGGCTACTGGAAAACCCGTAAAGTCAAATGGCTTAATGCACTATTTTAAGGAGGAATAAATATGGAAGATAGGCTAATAAATGTATGTGCTGATGCTATTACACTTCTTCATGTTCTAGGTCATCCTAACGTAGCAAACACATTACAAGAGAGAATCAATAAGATAATGGGGTTTAATCAATGAAGAAGAAAGCAATTACTGTAACATTACCTGCACCTCATAAAGCAAGAGTTAATTGTCCCATTTGTAAAGGAAACAAATGTGTTGTCTGTAATATGACGGGCGAATTAGCAATTGAAGTTGCACCTAAAATACCTATTCAAAGAGCGCATATCATCAAATATGTTGTTGAAAACATACATGAAGTAGCGAGAGAAATAACTCGTAAATATGGTTTAGTTCCAGAAGTAAACACTTCTGAAGTATTAGAAGTTAATGACGGTCAATTTGAAGTAGTTCAAATTTCAAGTCTTGGTGGTGCTTGTTGGGTTGTTAATCGACTCGATGAATTAGATACTCCGAGATACTTTACCTCTAAACAGGAACTTGATAAGTTTAAACAGGGGTGGATGAATTGAGTGATGAATTAGAAGTTAAAGGAACAATAGTCCGTGATGCCCAACTGGACTGTAAAGTTAAAAGAGGCACTTATTGGAACATAGATGTTCTTGATATTCGTTGGTATAAAAATGACAAGCCAACGAATAAAGGTGTTCGTTTGAACGCCAAAGAAGCAAAATTGTTATTACAAATATTAAGGAGAGAATTAGATGAAGAAAGTGAGTGAAGATATTAAAATTATAAAAGAACTGCGAGTTAGTGGAGTTCAAGCAAAGAAAAGCGTCAGGAAGGCTAATCCTGATAGACAGTATGGTGATGGTGCATATGAACGATTTAGAACTCATGCAAGTGAAATAGTAGACTTATTTGCTCAATTTATCGAACAAGAAATGAAAGTCGCACCGAAAGGCGGAGCAGGTTGTAGAGTGCAAAAGAAAGATATTAATGCGTCTTTTGGTAAGTTTTATCATGCCATAAGAGAATTTATGGATTCTCAACCAAAAAATCCAACAAAGGTTGTTGAAAAGGTTGTTGAAAGAGTAGTTGCTAAAAACTTTACAGTTGATACTGCTTTGAAAGAGAAAAACCGCAAACTAGCAAAAGAATTAAAAGAATTAAAAGAAAAATTAGGTGAAGAAGAATGAACAGTAAATTATATTTAATAACAACCAATGATAAGAAATTTGAAAATTGGGCTAAACAAATGAAGAAGAAAGTTTCAAAGAAAGAAGCGGCACTTGATTATTTTAACTCAGGTTATAATGATGTAGTTAATGGTAATTACTTAGCAAGAGCCTCTTTCGTATGTTATTGGGAAATAGCAGAAAATACTAATCTAGCAAGATTAGCACCTGCTATTACTCAAGCCACCTTAGTTCATCTATTTCATAGATTTATTGAAGCAGGAATGGAAGATGAAGTCCATGTTATTCAACAGATAATGGCTAACTATCTTAGGCTCCTTCATAGGTTAGAAGGTGAAACAGATGAAGAAGAGTAATTGGATATACTTAGCAAACGCTATGTGGGAATATTCAGAAAAACATACAGGTAGAGTTAGCGACCTATTAAAAGAACTAATAAAAGAAGTAAATAAAAATAAGGAGATGATTGAAGATGACATGGGAAAATATGAGTAGAATGCTAGAAGCGACAGACCAGTTAATACAGACACAACAAGTAGCGAAGATTAGTAAAGATTTAGACCTCTTTAAAACTGCAAAGAGTAGCAGGTCAATGGTCTTAACTATCTTAAATAAAGATGAATTAAATGCTAACAACTTAGGTTTAGCCAAAGCAAAGAAGTGGATGGCAAGAATCTTTGATGTTTTTGATGATGAAATAGATGGATTAATGGCGGCTCATAATGATTTAGGAGAAGCAATTTATCATTTAGATTCTTCAGCCGAAAAACAAAGAAACTTTTCAGTTCAGTATGTTCTTCGTCTTTTAGAAATGGACTGTGGAAAGATTGATTCTAATGAGTTTAAGATGATAGAAGAAACAGTATTGGCTATGTCTGCCAACGCTCGACGCTGGTTTATTCGCTATTTGCTGAGAACTCCCCGTAACGGCATAAACATTGGAACAGTAACTAAGATTCTTTCTAAGCATTATAAAAAGAAACAATCAGATGTAAAGAAACATCTGAACTTTAATTCAGTCGAAGTAGTATGTCAGCATTATGTGTTCGGTAAGAATCCTCCATGTAACTTAACCTATGGAAAGTTCATCAAGCCTATGCTTGCTAAGGACATACCTATGAATAAGTGGCCGACTGATTTCGTTGTTGATTATAAATACGATGGAAACAGGTATCAGATTCATATTGATGGAGACAAAACGATGATTTTTAATCGCAAAGGTAGAATTGTAACTCAACAATTCCCCGATATTGTTGAGTTAGTCCAACAGTACGATGTTAAAAACGCTATTTTAGATGGTGAAATCTATCCTATTTTAGAAAATGGCGCACCTGCTCCCCATAAAACAATGGGTACAAGAGTACATTCAAAGAATATTCAAGAAGCGATGGAAAGAGTCAAGGTAGAATGGGTTATTTTTGACTGTCTTATGCTCAATAACGAAACAGTTATGGATTTATCCTATACTGAACGCTTGGAGAAAATGAAAGACTTGCCAAATCAAGCACACCGAATCACAGAAGGAGACATTATGGCCTTTTATCATGAAGCAATCAACGAAGGATTTGAAGGAATCATCGTTAAAGACGCTACTCAATCATATCAATCAGGAAAACGTAGTCCATACTGGGCTAAATATAAACCTCCGCAGATTAATCTTGACGTTGTTATTCTTTCTACTAAATACGGAGAAGGGAAACGAGCCAATGTTTTCGGCAGTTTTGAATTAGGAGTGAAGGCTAATAATGGTTATCATTCAGTCGGTTGGTGTGGAACAGGTTTTTCAGATGCAGATTTAGTTAGTTTAACTAACACATTAAGAAGAAATGTTGAATCATTTGATAACGGATTGTTTAGTGTTTCTCCAATTGTTGTTTTAGAAATAAAGGCTGATTTAGTTAGTAGAGATGCTAAAGACAATATTGGACTTAGGTTCCCTAAATGCATTCGCATTCGTGATGATAAATTCGTTGCGGATATTAATACATTAGAAGATGTGGAGAGATTAGAATGATACAGCAAGGAGAAATGACAATGATTGGTAGTTTAACTTATCGTTGTCTAAAGGTAGATAGTGAAGGTTATGCTCATTTAAAGAATATCGTTCATGAACAAGGTAGACCTAAGTTAGTATTGCAGAAATATTGCCCATATATTGTAAATGGGAATTTGGTAGTACCAGAGAAACCAGTTTATCAAAGACCCAAACCCACAACTAAAGTTAATGTAACTAAGTTAATCAAACAAAATATTGATTTACCTATTACCAATGAAGCAAAGTTTTTCATAACAGAATGGGTAGAAACAGCAGTAATGAACCTAATGGCTAATGCAGAAGAAAATGCTATTAAGCGGGGCGAATCTCGTATAACTGCGGCGCACTTCTATTGGTTAGAAACAAATACCTCACCTAACGGCTATTGGCCTGATAACATAGAATATATGCAGGAATGAAATAAATGTTTGATGATGATATTATTCAAAAATGGATTCTAGAAAAGGGTAGAGCAACCAGTTTTACCTTTTTAATATATGGTGATTTAACAGACGAACAAAGCGAAGTCCTAATAAGAGGTCTTTCTTTCTTTTTAGAAATAAATGGCTCCGATTCAGAAATGGTTGCTTCTACCGAAAAGATAGATGAGAAAAGAGCAGTAGCATGGAATACCTTTCAAGGAACGTCTTTATCTATTATATTTGGTGGAGATAGACTCTCGTTAGAAGAACATATTATAGAAGTAATAACAGATGGTCTTAATTATTTAAGATTTAAATATGACTATCTTGGAAGTAATTTAAGTGATTCTCATGTTTAGTAAAGATATGTTAATTGGTATCTTACTGAGTTCATCAAAGATGGACTTTCATATCGAAAGAGCGAAAGATTCACAAATAGGTTATAGAATAAAACTAAAGTTAATCTTTAGAGCAGAAGAATCCTTTCTCAAAGCAGTAGAAAGAACACTTCTTCAACATGAAATCACTTCTTCTTACAAAGAAAAAGAATCAAAGACTAGACCAAAACCAATTCTTAGGATTGGTGGGATTAAAAATCTGTTTAAGATAACAGAATTAGTTCCTATTTTACCCGATGCTAAAGACGAATGGGTAACATTTAGAGAACTAGTCGAATTAATATCAGAGAATAAACATAGAATATCGAGTGGACTCGATAGAATATTTGAATTAAAGGGATTAATATGAGACACAATAAAATAAAAATGAATTATGATATACTAAAAAAGGCATATGATTATGTATTTGAGGACTTAAATATAGATAAATTCCACGTAAGTACTGATTTACAAGAACAGATAGAAGAATGGTACGTCATACTCCATAAAAAGAAATATGTAGGAAAACAACACTATTTTTCTCATGAAAGACGAATATCAGTTAAAAGAAAGTGGGCTTTAGAAAGAGGTTGGGCTTGGGAGAATAAGCGATTACATATATTCTTAAACGAAAAGGTCTACGTCAAACACACAAGTGGTTATGTTTGGGTGGGTCTTTGATGGGACTAACAAGTAAAAACAATGATAATAGAACAATACTCATAACAGGCAAAACTGGAACAGGTAAATCAACAAAAGCACTTACTCTTGTAGAAAACCCAGTTATTCTCTATGCTAATGATATTGATTTTGATGTAGGTTCGTTTCCTGTGGAGAATGGAATCATCATTGAAGATGTTCATTATAAACCTGATAAGTCTGCTATTCTTCATATAATCCGATTATATCAAGGTCAAGTAGTATTGACTTCAATTAATCAGAAATCAGTACCTAAAGAAATTAAGGATATGTGTAAGATTAAAAGAGCAGGTTCAGTTAATTATCTTCAAGAATCAATTAAAGAACTAGCCCCCAATAGTGGAAGTCCCTTTTCCTTTGAACAAGATACCTATACAATAGTGCAAGGTTTTCTAAAAGAAAGAAATAGGGATATGGTTGCTCAAATTTTGCTTTATAATAAGCCATCAGACACACAGATACTATCATGGCTATGTGAAAATATGCACCCTAATAGATTATTATTTGTAGATGGTCGAGTTAAACGAAGGTGGAGTCAAAGATATTTCTATGAGATGTTGTCTTATTGTCATACGGGTGGTTTTATTGGGCAGTTATCTATGCCAAAGAGAAGGCAGTATTCCCAGTTACCCAAACTATCAAGACGCTTAGGGGTGAAAAATCCTAAGTTACTTCCTTTATTACTAAAGGATGAAGCCTTTAAAGAACAGGCTAAAAAGAAACTTAACAATGCAGAATGCAGAATCCTAAAGATAGGAGAAAAAAGAAGGAGAAAGAAAACTACTCCTGTTGTAATACAAATAAAAAGTTTAGAAGAATATATTTAATGGTGAATATTATGGCAGGAATAACAAGAGAAGAAATGGTAGCAAGAAGATTACTACCTAAATTAAACAAAGACGCTGAACTATGTTCAGCAGACATAGTTATGATTCTAAAAGATAGTGGAATGCATTGGGTTCCCAATAGTTGGGAACTTACTTATATTCTTAGAAAGATTGGCTTAAAATCAAGAAAGATTAATAAATTAAATTATTGGAGGAGATAAAATGCTATGGACAGAAAAATACAGACCAATTACCATCAATCAGATTCTTGGACAGGAACACTTTGTTTCAGATGCAAGAGGTTGGATTGAAGAAAGAAATATGCCTAATGTTTTATTGTATGGAAATCCAGGAAATGGAAAAACAGGAGCAGGATTAGTTATAGGTAGAGAGATTCTAGGTGAATCATTTCAAGATAACTTCATAGAAGTAAATGCTTCTGATGATAGGAGATTAGAGAATGTTAGAACCACTATCAAAAATATAGCGCAAAGCGGAACTGTTGGCGATGCCCCATTTAGAATAGTATTACTAGATGAAATGGATGGTATGACTAATGATGCTCAAAATGCACTTAAAAGAATTATGGAACGGTATGCAAGTAATGTAAGATTTATTATTACTTGTAATGATAGGAATAAGATTATCTTCGCACTACAAAGTAGATGTGCTAACTATCATTTTAAACCTCTTGCTAATGAAGCAATAATGGAAGTATTAACATCAATCCTCAAGCGTGAAGAAATAAACAAATACTCCCAAGATGAATTGGACTCCTTTATATATGCTATGAATGGTGATATGCGGAGGGCGATTACGGAGTTACAAGCGGCTAAAGCCAGTAATTCTTCGCTCAAAGCACAATTAGACATCGGTTTAAATGAATATAAAAAATTATTAATGAAAATTGTAAATAAAGACAAGTTCGCATTAAGCACAATACACGATTTACTACACAACGGGCTAACTGTCCGTGAAATCTGTGTTGGCCTTCATGATGCAGTTATTAATTCTGAATTAGAGAGCAACGCTAAATTTAAATTCCTTAGAACGATTGGAGAAAGCGAATGGCGTTCAACCACTATGACTCCGAAAGTATTAGCCTCATGGTTAATTAGTCAATTATCATAGATTTGAACAAAAAAAATAAAAACAAAAAAAATATGGAAGTGAAAAATATGGATGAAAACATGAAAAACGAAATAGAAAAGAGCGCACAATACATTGGTATGAGTGCGGAAGAAGCGACGAACAAATTTGAAGAGATTTGTTCTGAAAACAACATTGAAACAACAAACCCTATTGGTAAGGGTCTTTGGAGAAACTATGTAGCAAACGTAAGAAGAACACAAGATAGTGGTTCTTCTGAGAAAGGACAACAAGATTCTTTCTACAAAGCAGCATTTGGATTCTTTGTTTCATTAGATGCACCAAGAGATATGATGGCTTGGAACAGAATGAGAGCATTGGAAGAATACAAAAGAAATGCTGATGATGCACTTGAAAAGGGATATGTAGCAGTTGCTACGCAAAATGCTTTAGGAAAGTGGAATGTTGCTCGTTATCATAATAACGAATACAATGAAAAGGTATTAGGTACATTACCAGACGGTGCAGAACTATTAGATGGAGTAACAGTTATTCCTCTTGATAATACGCCAGTTTATATGAATGGTGGAAAGAATGAAAGATACGGGCAACCGTTACCTTCTGAGCAAATGAGAAGAAGTGGAGTTTTCTTTGGTTCTATTGGAACTGGGGAAATGAAACCATATTTCTTTTCCTACAAGAATCAAGCAGGTGTAGACTTTGCTCCTAATCCTTTTGAATGGGTTCATTTCCTTTGCGTAGCAAATGATAATGGAACTGATTTGTATGGTGCTAAGGATTTGACTTTGAACAGTCTTTCCTTAAATTCAGATATGAGTCCTGAGAATGACTTATACCGTGATATGTCTGCTTTTGATTTCCAAGACTGTCTAAGAGTACACTTTGAATCTCATCTTGTTCCTTTAGTTGATATGGATAAAGCACATATTGGTAGACAAGCCCTTCCTTCTAAGGAAAGATATGTTATTACTGATGGAACTGTTGTTAATATGATTATGACACCGACTAAGAACGGTAACAGAATCATTAATATTACTGATTTAGATACAGAAATGGATTATGAAAGCGATGGTATTACTACTTGCTGGATTCCTAGTCATTTAAATCTTGACTTTGGTATTGGTTCTTCTGTTATTGTTATTGGTAGAACTAGCCAAAGAACAACAGATGAAGGAGTTGAACCCGTTACTATTAACGTAGCAGGGCTTTATTGTGTTGTTCGTGAAGGTTCAGCAGTTGAAGTTTCTGTTCCAGTAGAAGAGGACTTTGACTGGTTTTGATTCCTAAAGGGGAGTTCAAACCCCTTGCATGGCAAGTGTAAACATAAACTTGTAGGAAAGAAATTGATGTTCAAGTGGGTGCGAAGCCCTATCCTCAAGGAGGGAAAATTATGGAAGATTTAAAAGAAAATAGATATTTATTAAAGAAGACGAGTTATGTTGTTGATTTGAACAATGTAGATTTCATTACATGGAATGAGAATGAAAGGGATTTAGGCAAGTTCTTGGCTAAACTACACATTGGAACAAAGGAAACAAGATATATGTGCCAAACGGCATCAGAACTAAAGCAACTATTAGAAGGTTGGGCAGAAGCAAAAGGAAAGAAACTAGAAATAGATTTATTAGAAATAAAATGGTGATACAATGGGATTAACAAGTAACAATAAGAAGCAAGCAGTAGAAACTGGAATGGTCAATAACGCAAGAGTATTGGCATTTCAAAGTAAACTAAAGAAACAAACGGATGAAAGACTGGCAAGAAACAACCGCCTTATTTG
>Ga0209634_1001666_pt1 | contig 16120 bp, 15 predicted proteins | sample LinPmetageLP40_FD_184043 | JGI IMG/M metagenome (GOLD analysis project Ga0209634, IMG submission 184043) | Marine viral communities from the Pacific Ocean - LP-40 (SPAdes) (version 2) | ecosystem: Environmental > Aquatic > Marine > Oceanic | place: Pacific Ocean | collected 2010-08-26
CTATGCCGACCGCATCACCGGCAGCATGGAACGCGCGATGGCGGAAACCGACCGCCGCCGCGAGAAGCAGAAGGCCTATAACGAGGAACACGGCATCACGCCGCAGACGATCCGCCGCCAGATCGCCGATATCGTCGCGCATACCGCGTCGCAGGACGGGGTCACGGTCGATACGGGCGACGACGAGCGCAACAATCTCGTCGGTCACAATCTGCGCGCCTATATCGAGGACCTCGAGAAGCGCATGCGCACTGCCGCGGCCGATCTCGAATTCGAGGAAGCCGGCCGCCTGCGCGACGAAATCCGCCAGCTGGAGAACGACGAACTCGGCCTCGGCGATAGCGAGAAGAAGGCCCCGCGCGTCGGCCGCAGCGATGCGGGCCGCCCGGGAACGCGCAAGACCCGCTATGGCAAGACACAACGAAAGATGTGGTAAAAAGGCAAAATAGGCTTGCCGAAATAGCTATTCGTGCTATTAGCTAACTATGAGTACGAAATTCAACATCGACGTGTCGCTCGACGTGTTCAAGTTGCTCACTTCCCGATTGGAAGAAGGCCAAACTCATGATGACGTAATTCGAGATCTGCTGGAACTCGACTCGATCGTCGAGCCTGAAAACCCCACTGAACATCCTTTGATGACGATGGCCGATCACATGACCCGGTCAATGCAAGCGAAAAGCAACGGGTTTCTCTCTCGCAATCTCTGGCTCCCTGACGGAACTGAGTTGCGAGCAAGATACAAACAAAAAGCATATCTTGCTCACATTGTGGATGGTGAATGGGTGAACCCGGATGGCGAAGTCATGTCGAGCCCTTCGGCCGCAGCAAGCGCGATCACCGATACCAATGTCAACGGATTGCGCTTTTGGGAGGCCAAGCGCCCGACGGACCGGGGCTGGTGTCGATTGGATAGGCTAGCGGAGCGGTGATCCAGTCCTTCGCTGATCCCGAAACAGAGCGCATCTGGAACGGAAAGCGCAGCCGGAAGCTGCCAGCCGATATCCAATCCCGCGGATTGGCGAAGCTTCTGATGATCGATGCGGCCGAAACGTTGGAAGATCTCAAACTTCCGCCAAGCAACCGTTTGCACGAATTAGCCGGTGACCGAGCCGGGCAGCATTCGGTTTCAATTAACATGAAATGGCGTATATGTTTCCGCTGGAAAAACGGAAATGCTTACGATGTCGAAATCGTCGACTACCATTGAGAGCGACTGGCTGCACATCCCCCATGCGGGCGAATTGCTGGTCAGCGAATTCATGGAGCCACTGGAGCTCGAAATACCCGCTGTGGCCCAAGCCATCGAGGTCGAATCTGCGCGTCTGCAGGCACTGATCGATGGAAGCGAAAGAATTGACGGTGAACTCGACCTGCGCCTTTCACGCTATTTCGGGATGTCCGAAGGGTTTTTCATGCGTCTCCAGACCAGCGCCGATCTTCGTGTTGCGAAACGCGCGCTGAATGGCGAGTTGGATCGCATAGCACCCCGTGCCGCCTGAACCAGCGCGCCGTTCGTCGAGCGTGAACGCCGCTCGTCCGGTTACGCTTGACCCTCCCGCTTACGGATGATGCGCGAAGGCGAGCCGTGACCATGTGCGGCATTCGAGGTCCGCTGCAGCGGACGAAACAAGGGATTTACTCGATGATCGTTCGTACACTCGCCGCGCTGGTCTTGGGCACCTTCTTGATGGTGCCGCACGCCGCGATCGCGCAGGCCGACAAGCCAGCCGCGAGCGAGAAGGCGGGCGATATCGAACCGCAGGTGCGCACGCGGAGCATGACCGGCACCTTTGGCGGGCAGCGCGTGTCCTACCGGGCGACCATGGCCGAGACCGTGCTTGAATCCGATGACGGCAAGCCCGAAGCGGTGATCGTCACCACCAGCTATGTGAAGGACCCGCGCGATACCTCGCGCCCGGTGTTTTTCCTGTTCAATGGCGGCCCGGGATCGGGATCGGTATGGCTGCAGATGGGCGCGTTCGGGCCCAAGCGCGTGGCGATCCCCTCCGATGCGCGCGACGATGGCGCGCCGCCCTACCCGCTGCTCGATAATCCCGACAGCCTGCTCGACGTCGCCGATCTCGTCTTCATCGACCCGCCGGGCACCGGTTTCAGCTATCTGACCAGGGACACCAACCCGAAGAAATATTACGGGCTCGAACAGGATGCCGAGGCGGTGGCCAAAGTCATCCGCCTGTGGCTCAACGACAATGGCCGCTGGAACAGCCCCAAATACCTCGGCGGCGAAAGCTACGGCACCACGCGCACCGCCATGGTCGCGCGCGAGCTCGAAGGCGGGACCTATAACGACGTCGGCCTCAACGGGCTGATCCTGATCTCGACCATTCTCGACTTCGCCGGGCGGGAACCCACGCCGGGCAATGAAATGGCCTATGTCGTCACGCTGCCCAACATGGCGGCGGCGGCCTATTACCACGGCAAGGTACAGGCGCCTTCGGTCGAGGCGATCGTCGAGGAAGCGCGCCAGTTCGCCATCGGCCCCTTCGCCAGCGCGCTGCTCAAGGGGCAGGACCTGCCCGATGCCGAACGCGCCGCGGTGCGTGCGGAACTGGCGCGGCTGACCGGCCTGTCCGAACGCTATCTCGACCAGGCCGACCTGCGCGTCACCTCGCAGCGCTTCTACAAGGAATTGCTGCGCGACCGCGGGCTGACGATCGGACGGCTCGACGCGCGCTACACCGGGCGCGATTTCGACAATGCCGGCGAGACGCCCGACAACGACCCCAGCTTCTACGGCATCGATGCAGGCTATACCGCGGCGATCAACAGCTGGACACGCGACACGCTGGGCTTCGAGACGACCCGCGAATACCAGTCGATCGGGCGCGAACCGGGGCGCAACTGGGAATGGTCAACCGGCCAGGGCCGCGGCGCCTATCTCAATGTCGCGCCCTATATCGGGCAGGCGATGCGGCAAAACTCGCAGCTGCGCGTGTTCAATGCGCAGGGCTATTACGATTTCGCCACGCCCTTCTTCGGCGCCGAATATTCGCTCAAGCGGATGGGCATCCCGCAGGACCGTGTGGAGTTCCAATACTACGATGCGGGGCACATGATGTATATCCGCGACGAGGACCGGGCCAAGCTGTCACGCGACATCCGCGCCTTCATCCGCGCGCGCTGAGGATAGCGCGGGATAGCCGCTTGAATGCTGTCACGCCTGTGTCATAGCGCGCGCATGCGTCGCGCCTCCCCTCTCGTGTTGCTGGCCGTTCTTGCGGCCTGCAAGCCCCCGGCTTCGGACGATTACGTCGAACGTACGCGGATCGATACGCCGGTCGAAGGGCCGACAGAACCGATCGATTCCCCCGATACCGAAGGCGCGATCTGGGCCCCAGCGGCCGAAGGCGCGCGATTGCTTTATGGCAAGCCGGGCGAACGCCCGCTGTTCGCCGTGGAATGCCTCAGCGACGGCAGCGAACCCATGCTCGGCTATACCCGCTTTGCCCGCGCCGATGCGGACGCGCAGGCGGTGCTGGCGCTGATCGGCAATGGCCATGTCGCGCGGCTCAAGATCGACGCAGTGCAAATCGGGGATGTATGGCGCTGGGAAGGCGCGATCGCAGCCGCCGACCAGCGGCTCGACGTGCTCACCGGCAACCGCGAGGTCGAAGCGACCGTGCCCGGGGCCGGCAGCGTGATCCTCAACCCCAGCGCGCTGCCCGGCGAGCTGGTCGAGCGGTGCCGCGCGCTGGGCGAGCCGCTCGGCGATGACGAGCCGCTTAGCGAGGGCGCGCCGACGCCCGCGCCTTCTCCACCAGCAGATCCGGCGTAAGCACCTGCGGCAATTGCTCGGCTTCGCCGCCGGGTTCGTACCACAGATAGAGCGGCACCCCCGCTGCGCCCTGCTGCGTCAGCATGCGCGAGATTTCGGCATCGGGCTGCGTCCAGTCGCCGCGCAGCGCAACCACGCCGGCGGCCTCGAATGCGTCGCGGGTCGCGCCGCGTTCGATCGCCACGCTTTCATTGACCTTGCAGGTCACGCACCAGTCGGCAGTGAACCAGACGAACACCGGGTTTCCCGAATCGCGCGCGTCGGTCAGGGCGGCTTCGCTATAGGCGACCGGGTCGAGCAGGCTTGCGCCCGGCGAAGCGTGCGCCAGCGGACGCGGGAGCAGTGCAGTGCCCAGCCCGAGCACCGCCACCAGGCTTGCGCCCAGGATCAGCGCGCCCGACCGGGCCTTGCGCTGGAACAGCCCCACCAGCGCGAGCCCGCCCAGCGCCAGCGCGCCGAGGACGAGCACCAGCGCGAGATATTCGCTCCCGCCGATCCGCCAGACGAGCCATGCCAGCGCCAGCGCGGTCAGCCCCATGGGCAGCGCCATCCATTTGCGGAACCGCTCCATCCATGCGCCCGGCCTGGGCAGCAGGCGGCGGATGGCCGGGACGAAGCCGACCAGCAGGAAAGGCAGCGCCAGCCCCAGCCCCAATGTGGTGAATACGAGCAGGCCGTGGACCGGCTGGATCACCAGCGCGGCGCCCAGCGCGACCGCCATGAACGGCCCCGTGCACGGCGTCGCCACGAATGCCGCGAGCAGCCCGGTCGAGAAGGATCCGGTCTGTGAGGGCGAGCCGCCCGAAACCGCCATGCCGGGGACTTCGAACAGGCCGAGGAAATTGGCAGTGATCGCGAGCGCGAGCAGGAACAGGCTGACGACGACTGGGGGCTCCTGCAATTGGAACGCCCAGCCGACCTGCTCGCCCGCCGCGCGCAGTAGCAGGATCGCCGCGCCGAGCGCCGCGCAGGCCGCCACCACGCCCGCCGTATAGGCGAGCGCGTCGCGCCGCGCCGCGCCTTCGTTGCCCCCGGCCTTGGCCAGTGCCAGCGCCTTGAGGCTGAGGATGGGGAACACACAGGGCATGATGTTGAGCAGCACCCCGCCCGCCAGCGCTGCGAGCAGGAGCCGCCACAGCACCGGTTCGCCGCTCCCGCCAAGCGGTTCGGCGCCTTCGAGCGGCACGTCGCCCGGAACGGCGGTAAACCGCACCCCGCGCCCTGCGCCGAAATCGAGAATGCCCGCGATGGCCTGTGGACGCGGTTCACCGGCGAGTTCGACACCCGGCGGCACGGCGAATGGCTCGATCGGCATTTCGACGACCAGCAGGTCGCCCTCGCGCATGAAGCGCTGCTGGCCAGCGTAACGCGGCCGGTCCCCCTCGCCGAGTTGAGCGGTGCCGAGGTAGAAATGCGGTTCGCGCAGCGCGGTCGCGGCCGGGACCGGCACGCCGATGCGCAGGTGCGTAGCGGTGAATTCGAACTGCGCGCCGCTGTCCAGCGGGGGGACGACTTCGGCGCGCCAGCGATCGAAGCGCGGATCGCCCCCCACACGCGCCGGATCGAGCGACAGCGCCGCACGCTGCGGCACGCAAATCGCATCGGTGCAGGCGAGATAGCTGGCGGTCACACCGATCGGCGCCGCCTGCGCGCCTGCCGCGCCTCTGGGCACGGTGATCGGGACCAGCACCGCGTAATCGCCTTTATAGACGTGGTTCATCAAGCCGCCGATCACCAGCCGCTGCGGCAGCGGGTAGAGCGGCTCTCCCGCCCGCCATCCTTCGGGCAGGTCCCAGTCGAGCTGCATGCCCAGCCCCGCATCGCCGGGGTTTGACCAATAGCCGTGCCATTCTGCCGAGGAGGGAGTGAAATGCAGCGCCAGCATCCAGGTCTCGCCCGGCTGCGGCGCGCCTTCGGCCACCAGTTCGGCGGCGATCCGGTCGCTAGTCGCATTCTGCGCCGCCACCGGCGCGGCGAATGCCAGTGCCACCAGCGCCAGCAGCGCCGCCAGGCGTTCCAATATCCTTGCTTCGATCACGTCGCTGGCTCTAGGGCTAGGCCCAATGACAGACAAGCGAGACCTGCTGATCCTGGGCGGCGGCCTGGTGGGGATGACCCTGGCGCTGGCGGCGGCGAAGAAGGGGCTGTCGAGCCACCTCGTCGACCGCGCCGATCCCGCCAGCCTGACCGCCGAGGGCTTCGACGGGCGCGCTTCCGCGATCTCGACCGCCAGCTGGCGACTGTTCCGCCATATCGGGCTCGAAAGCGTGCTCGAACCGCATGGCTGCGATATCGCCGCGATCGGCGTGCTCGACCAGATGAAGCCGGGACGGCTCGATTTCCGGCCCGAACCGCATGAAGGCACGCTGGGGCGCATGTTCGCCAATCGCCAGCTGCGCCTCGCGCTGCTCGAAGCCGCGACGCAGGAACCACTGATTACCTGGCATGCCCCGGCCGAAGTGGTCGCGCGCGAACGCGGCGAATTCGGCGTGGCGGCCACGCTGGGTGACGGGCGCACGCTCGAAGCCGCGCTGATGATCGGCGCCGAAGGACGCGGATCGCCGTCGCGCGAGGAGGCGGGCTTCAAGATGGCGCAGTGGGATTACAGCCACCGCGCGATGATCGCCGGGCTCGATCACACCAAGCCGCATGAGAATGTGGCGTGGGAGATCTTCTATCCCGACGGGCCCTTCGCGCTGCTGCCGATGCTCGACGGTCCCGATGGCCAGCATCGCAGCGCGCTGGTGTGGACGGTCGACGAGAAGGACGCCGCGGGCGTGCTCAAGCTGTCCGACCGCGCGTTCCTTGCCGAAGTGGTGAAGCGGATGGGCGACCTGCTCGGCGATCTCACGCTCAACAGCGCGCGGTCGTCCTGGCCGCTCAGCTTCCAGCACACCGCCCGGATCGTCGACCACCGGCTCGCGCTGGTCGGCGACAGCGCGCATGGCATGCACCCGATCGCGGGCCAGGGCCTCAACCTCGGGCTGCGTGATGTCGGGGCGCTGGTCGAAGTGCTCGACGAGGCGCTGCGGCTCGGGCTCGACCTCGGCGATGCGCAGGTGCTCAAGAAATACGAGGAATGGCGCGCGCTCGATGCGCTGATGGTGATGGGCGCGACCGACAGCCTGACGCGGGTCTTCGGCATTCGCGGCAAGACCGCGAGCGCAGTGCGGCGGCTGGGCATGGCAGGGATCCAGCGCTCGGGCTGGCTCAAGCGCCTGTTCATGGATGAAGCGCGCGGCATCTCGGGCGAGCTGCCCGAATTGCTCAAGGCCTAGTTTTCTTCCGCCGGGCTGGGCTGGTCGATCCGGTTGCCCGCCCCGTCACGCAGGCGCCGCGGTTCGAGCACGGCAGCGGTTTCGATCAGGTCGAGCGAGCGCTGGAGCGTGGCATAGCGTTCGGCATCGCGCAGCCAGCCTTCGGCGTTTTCCGCGCCCGGCAGATTGCGCACTTCGGCAATCGCGGAATCGGTCCGCCCGCTTTCGAGAAACAGCCGCGCGCGATCGAGGCGGCGCTGCGGCTGCGGCGACGGCGCGCTTTCGCGGCGCACCACGAACAGCTGCGACAGCTCCTCGCCAAACCGCGCGAAGCCGTTCTGGCTGCTCGGTTCGGCCAGCTTGGGCGAGAGCCCTTCGAGCCGCGCGATCAGCTGGTCGAGCGTGATCGGATTGCGGCTCGTGCGGATGATCGTATCGACCGCATTGGGCATGGCATCGCCGAAGCGCAGCCGCAATTGGTCCGCGAGATAGCCAAGCTCGGCCCCCTTTTCGAGCGCGCGGCGCGTGGCGAAGGCGATCAGCAGCCCCTCGGCGCGCGCGGTATTGCCTGCGGCGGCCTGCGCCTGCAGGTCGAGCCGCGCGAGGCGCTGTTCGGCAGCGGCCAGCCGCGTGTCGAGCCCGCCCTGCTGTTCGGCCACGCGGTCGACCGCTTCCTGCGCCGCCTGGCTGGCGCTGGGCGTGGGGGTCGGTTCGGAAGTTGGGCTGGCAAGCGATTGCGTTTCGACCGTAGCCGGCTGGGTCGCCGGTTCCTCGCGATCGGTCAGCGTGTAGACGGCATATCCCGCAATCGCCCCGCCCAGCAGGAAACTGGCGAGTACGGCGACCATGACCGGCCTTACCGACGGCACCTTGCGCCGGGTGCTGGTAAAATTGTTCATCCGATTCCGTTCCGCGACCCCGTGGGCCCTCGTGCTGGGGCCATCCATACCATCAGCTATCGGTCTGACACAAAGCTTGCGCCAAGGCCAGTAGCTCGCTGTCTCCGGGAGCCTCGGCAGTGTGGACGGAACGCCAGCCCGCGCCCGCCATTTCGGCGACGCGGGGACCAATCACGGCCAGATCGACCAGATCGCGGGCGAGACCGTGCCGGTCGAACTCGACCTTGAGCCGTTCCGCCGCCGCCCCCGAATGCAGCACGACTACCCCGCCGTCGCGGAGGATCGCGAGATCGTCTTCGGACAAGGCTTCGGGTACCGCGCGGTACAGGATCCGCGTATCGACTTCGAGCTGGTCGGGCACGCGCAAGGTCACGCGGTCTTCCCCCGCAAGGCGCAGCAGGTGGAGCTTGCGGTTGGCAAGGTCGTCGAGCAGGTTCTGCAGCCCCCCGCGCCCCGTCCGGCCGACAAGGAAACCCGCCCTGCGCGCAGCGTCGGCGGTCGTATCGCCCACCGCATGAACGGGCAACTTGGTCAGTCTGCCGAGCTGCTTGCCGCCATGGCGGAAGACATTGGCGCTACCGACCAGCAACCCGTCGTAATCCTTCGCCGCGGGCGCTTCCCATGCGACCGGCTCGATCGTGAACAGCGGCCGACCGTGCACATCGAGCCCCATCGCCTGCGCGGTTTCCGCGCTGACCGACCAGCCCGGTTCGGGGCGGAGGAGGAACACCGGCTTCACAGCGGCTGGCCGAAATGTTCGGACACTGCGGGGGGCGCACGGTCGAGCAGTCTGCGCGCCAAGACCAACGGCGCTTCGTCGTCTCCGGCCGCGAATTCGCTCTCGTCACCGATACGGACAGTGCCATCGGGACTGAAAATCGCTGCGCTCAGCGCAATGCGGCCTTCGCTGGTGCGCGACAGCGCGGCAATCGGACTGCTGCAAGACCCGCCCAGCCCTTCGAGCAGGCGCCGTTCGGCGGCAATTTCGGCATGGCTTTCCGCGTCATCGATCGCGCGCAGCAGGTCGCGTGTGCGCGCATCGTCGCTGCGGCATTCGATCCCGATGGCCGCCTGCGCGGGCGCGGGCATCCATGCTTCGGGATCGAGCCGCACGCCCACTGCATCCTCGCCCAGCCGGTCGAGACCGGCGGCGGCAAGGAAGGTCGCATCGGCTTCGCCCGCCTCGAGCTTGGCCATCCGCGTGGCGACATTGCCGCGAATGCCGACCACCGTCAGATCGGGTCGCAGATGCAGCAATTGCGCGGCGCGGCGCGGTGCGCTGGTGCCGATCCGCGCGCCTGCCGGAATGGCCGCAATCGATCCCGCCCCCAGCAACCGGTCGGCCTTGTCCGCGCGCGGCAGGATGGCGGCGATGGCGATCGCTTCAGGCCGCAGCGTCTCGACATCCTTCATCGAGTGGACCGCGCCGTCGATTCGCCCTTCGACCAGCCATTGGTCGAGCTCGCGCGTCCACAGCGCCTTGCCGCCGATTTCGGCCAGCGGCCGATCCTGGATGCGGTCGCCGCTGGCCACCACGGGCACCAGTTCGACCGCCGATTCGTCCCATCCATGCGCGGCGCACAGCCGCGCGCGCGCTTCGTGCGCCTGCGCCATGGCAAGCGGAGAGCGGCGGGTTCCGAGGCGAATGAGAGGTTGGACTGGCATAGGGTCGGCTTGCCCTAGCGAGCCATGCCGCTAAGGGAAAGCGAGATGGCACTGGTTCTCGGCATAGAAAGCTCCTGCGACGAAACCGCGGTCGCGCTGGTCGATAGCCAGCGGCGGATCGTGGCGCAGCGGATCGCCTCGCAGGATGCCGAGCACGCCCCCTTCGGCGGGGTGGTGCCCGAGATCGCGGCGCGCGCGCATGCCGAACGGCTGGCCCCGATGATCGCAGGCGTGCTGGATGATGCGGGGATCGCCTTGGGCGAGTGCGACGCGATTGCCGCCACCGCCGGGCCCGGGCTGATCGGCGGGGTGATGGTCGGGCTGGTCAGCGCCAAGGCGCTGGCAATGGCGACCGACACGCCGCTGATCGCGATCAACCATCTCGAAGGCCACGCGCTGAGCCCGCGGCTGGCCGATGAAAGCATTACCTTTCCCTATGCGCTGCTGCTGGTGTCGGGTGGGCATTGCCAGATCCTGCGCGTCGACGGCGTGGGCGAATATCGCCGGCTGGCCACCACGATCGACGATGCGCTGGGCGAAGCCTTCGACAAGACCGCCAAGATTCTCGGCTTGGGTTTCCCCGGCGGCCCCGCGGTCGAACGCAAGGCGCGCGAAGGCGATGCCAAGGCCGTCCCGCTGCCGCGCCCGATGGTCGGCAGCGGCGAACCGCATTTCTCCTTCGCGGGTCTCAAGAGCGCGGTCCTGCGCGCCTACGAAAGCGGAAAATACGAGACCGCCGATATCGCGGCCAGCTTCCAGCAGGCGGCGGTAGATTGCGTGACCGACCGGTTGCGCATCGCGTTGGCGGACATGGCCGATGTCGACACACTGGTCGTGGCCGGCGGGGTCGCGGCCAATGCCACGGTGCGCGCCGCGCTCGAACAGCTTGCCGCCGCGCATGGTATGCGCTTTGCCGCGCCGCCGCCCAAGCTGTGCACCGACAATGCCGCGATGATCGCCTGGGCGGGCATCGAACGGCTGGGCCAGGACGACCCGCTCGACATTTCCGCGCGTCCGCGCTGGCCGCTCGACCCTGCGGCCGAGCCGGTGCGCGGAGCAGGAGTAAAAGGATGACCCTTCGACAGGCTCAGGGCGAGCGGGTGGGCGTTCTCGGCGCGGGTGCCTGGGGTACCGCGCTGGCGCAAATGCTCGCGAGCGACGGCCGCGACGTGCTGATCTGGGCGCGCGAGAGCGAACTGGTCGCGGAAATCAATTCCGCGCACACCAATTCGGTTTTCCTCCCTTCCGTGACGCTGGCAAAGACCATCCGCGCGACCGGCGATCTGGCCGAGATGGCCGCGCTCGACACGCTGCTGGTGGTCACGCCCGCACAGCATATGGGCAGCGTGCTTGAGGTCATGCCCTCGCATCCGCGCGATCTCGTGCTGTGTTCCAAGGGGATCGAGGCGGGCAGCGGGCGGCTGATGAACCATGTCGCCAAAGCCGCCGCCCCCGGCAGCGCGGTGGCGGTCCTTTCGGGTCCGACCTTCGCGCATGAAGTCGCCGCGGGCCTGCCCACCGCCGTCACGCTCGCCTGCGCCGATGGCGAGGCACAATGGGACCGGCTGGCACCCGTGATCGCGCGCCAGACCTTCCGGCCCTATTATTCCGACGATGTGATCGGCGCCGAAATCGGCGGTTCGGTCAAGAACGTGCTGGCGATTGCCTGCGGCGTGGTCGACGGGCTGGGCCTGGGGCAGAATGCGCGCGCCGCGCTGATCGCACGCGGATATGCCGAAATGCTGCGCTTCGGCGAAACGCTGGGCGCGCAGGCGGCAACGCTGGCAGGTCTGTGCGGGTTGGGCGACCTGGTGCTGACCTGCTCGTCTACCTCGAGCCGCAATTTCTCGCTCGGCAAGGCGCTGGGCGAAGGGCAGAAGGCCGAAGATTTGATGGCCGACCGCAAGACCGTGGCCGAAGGCGCGCATACCGCGCCCGTGCTGGTCGAACTGGCCGCGCGTCACGGTATCGCCATGCCGATCGTCACTGCCGTCTATGGCCTGCTCAAGGGTGACGAGCCGCGCGCCGTCGTTTCCGACCTGCTCGCCCGCCCCTTGCGCGCCGAACAGGGCCGCCCCGGGTGACCGATTCAAAACCGGATGAAGACCTTTCCGCGCTGGCCAAGGGCGGAAGGCAGAACTTCATCGGCTTCATCCTGCGGCTGGTCGCGCGGTTGCCGTTCCTGTTTATCGCGGGGCGCCTGTACGGGCCCGACGCGCTGGGCCGCTTCGCCTCGGCGCTGGTGGTGGTCGAACTGGTCGCGCTGCTGTGCGCGATGGGCGAGAAACGCGGGCTGGCGCAGCGGCTGGCAGATGGCGACCAAAGCCATCCGGCCAACCTTGTCTATGACGGCATGCTGCTGGCGCTGGGGTTTTCCGCGCTGGCGGCCGCGTTCTTCTGGTTCGTCCCCGCCCCGCTATTTCCCAGCGGCGACTATACCGAGCTCGACCGCTTCATCGTGCTGGCGATCCCCGCCTATGCGCTGACCGAAATCGTGCTCGCCGCGCAGGCGTACAAATACGATATCGCCACCACCGTTCGCGCCCGCGCGGTGGTCGAACCGTGGACGATCTCGATCATGGCCGGGCTGTTCTATTTTCTGCCTGCGGTCAGCGATTCGGGGCTCGCGCTGGCCTATCTCGCGTCGATCTATGCCGGTCTGGCGACCGGGCTGTGGTCGTTCTTCCGCAGCTATGGCCGCCCGCGCGGCTGGCGCCCACGTCCGGCCTATATGGGCCGGCTGACGATGCGCGCGCTGCCGCTGGCGACCGCCGATGCGATCGAATGGGGCACGAGGCGCGTCGATATTTTCATTCTCGGCCTGTTCGCGGCCCCCGCGGCTGTCGGCGTCTATTACATCGCGCAGCAGGTCGCGAGCCTGCCGCAGAAGCTCAAGACCAGTTTCGAGCCGATCCTCGGCCCGGTCATCACCAAGAACCTCAAGACCAGGAACTACCAGGCGATCGCCAGCCAGATCTGCCAGGTCGGCTTCTGGATCGTGGCGATGCAGGCGGGCATCGCGCTGGCGCTGGGCGTCCCCGGCGAAGCGGTGATGGGCCTCGTCGGACCCGAATTCGTCGGCGGCACGGGCGCGCTGGCCTTCCTGCTTGCTGCCGAGGTCGTTGCCGCGACCGCAGTCGTCTCCGAAGCGGTACTGGTCTATGTCGCGCGCGTGCGCAATCTGTGGATCTCGATCGGCACCATCGCGCTGCAGGCGGTGCTGACCGTGGTCCTGATCGAGGCGATGGTCGCGGGCGGCTATGGCGAACCCTACAAGGCCGCCGCCGCCGCGATCGCGCTGATGCTGGCGCTGGGCACCGCGAGCCTGGTCAAAGCGGTGCTGCTGTCGCGTATATTGGGACAGTCGATCAACACCTTCCGCTGGCCGCTGGTATGGGCGGTGGCGCCCGCAGTGCTGGTCGGCTGGGCGGCGACGCAATTGCCCGAATGGGCCGAGCTCATCGTCGGCATTCCGGCGATCCTGGGCATTTACGGCTATATCATCTGGACCCGCGGCTTCGGCCCCGAGGACCGCGTGCTGTTCCGGCGCAATCTGGACAAGGACGAGCCCGCGCGAACCTGACCCGTTCGTCGCAAACCATACACGTTCAGTAGGTATTCACCCCCAGGGCGGGTAGCTTGGAGCTCTCGCAAGGAAGGGGAGGACTGCCCATGCGTTTCGCAAGATTTACCGTCACTTGTGCAGCAGCCGCGTTGATCGTGGGCTGCGCCGCGCAGCAGGATGGCGACACCATCATCACCACCAGCGCCAAGGCCGATCGGACCGAAGCGGGCCGCACCCCGCCGCCACCACCTCCTCCCCCGCCGCCGCCGCCGCCAGCGCAGATGGCCAGCCCTTCAGCCCTTATCGTCAGCGGGTCCCGAGTTCGTGCCGACGCGGCTACCCCATCCACCGAAACATCGATCGTGGAACCGGGTTATCGCTATTTTCCGCCGGTCTTCGTGCCCGCACCGCCCAGCCGCGACCAGTATGACGGCGAGGAAGTATCGCCGGTCAAGCTGGTCGCCAGCGAACCGGTCTCAACCTTTTCGGTCGATGTCGACACCGGCGCCTACACCAATGCGCGCCGGTTCATTTCCGAAGGCCAGCTGCCGCCCAAGGGCGCGGTGCGGACCGAGGAATTCATCAATTACTTCCGCTACGATTACGACCGGCCGGACAGTCTCGACCAGCCGTTCACGGTCAATACCGATGTCGCGGTGAGCCCGTGGAATGCCGACGCGCGCCTGCTGCGCATCGGGCTCGCCGGGTATGAACTGCCCGAACAGGAACGCCCGGCCGCCAACCTTGTCTTCCTGCTCGACGTATCCGGGTCGATGGGCAGCGCCGACAAGCTGCCGCTGGTCAAGACCGCGATGCGCCAGCTTGCCGGGCAGCTGACCGAGGAGGACCGCGTCTCGATCGTCGTTTACGCCGGCGCCGCGGGCCTCGTGCTCGAACCGACCAATGACGAACGCAAGATCAAGGACGCGCTGGACCAGCTCAATGCCGGCGGGTCGACCGCGGGCGGTGCGGGGATCGAACTCGCCTACCGCGTGGCCGAGGCCAACCGCATCGAGGGCGGCGTCAACCGCGTGATCCTGGCGACCGATGGCGATTTCAACGTCGGCACTTCGGATCGCGAGGCGCTGGTCGAATTGATCGAGAAGAAGCGCGAAAGCGGCGTCACGCTGTCGGTGCTCGGCTTCGGCCGCGGCAATCTCAACGATGCGATGATGGAACAGGTCGCCAACAACGGGAACGGCAATTATTCCTACATCGACAGCGCGCTGGAAGCACGCAAGGTGCTCGGCGATGAAATGGGCGCGACGCTGTTCACCATCGCCAAGGACGTAAAGATCCAGGTCGAATTCAATCCGGCAGTGGTCAGCCAGTACCGCCTCGTCGGCTATGAAAACCGCGTGCTGCGCGAAGAGGACTTCGACAACGACGCGGTCGATGCGGGCGATATCGGTGCGGGCCACCAGGTCACCGCGCTGTATGAAGTGATCCCCGCCGGCGGCGAAGGGTGGGTGCCCGCGCGGCGCTACGAGGACATGGTCGATGACCGCGCCCGCGAACTGGCGAGCGAGGCGGCCTATGTGAAGCTGCGCTACAAGCGGCCCGATGGCGATACCTCGCAGCTGCTGACCTACGCCCTGCCCGCATCCGCGCTGGCGACAAGCGCGGTGCCGCGCGGCGATTTCGCCTTCGCCAGCGCGGTCGCCGCCTTCGGCCAGAAACTGCGCGGCGACCCGCTGCTGGCGGATTATGCCTATCCGCAGATCGCCGCGCTGGCCGGGCCGCAGCGCGATTTCTGGCGGCAGGAATTCCTCCAGCTGGTGATGACCGCCGAGGGTTTGGAATAACCGCGCGCACGGCGCTTGGCAGGGGGGGCGGCTGGCGGCTAAGAGCCAGCCCATGTCGATCCGTGCTCCCCTTGTCATGCTTGCCGGTGCCATGGCGACCGGCCTCGCCGGCTATGCACTGGCCGAGCCGATGGCGGCCGACTTCATCGACCGGCTCGAAACGCAGTCCGCCGCAGCGATAGCCGAAGCGGGCGGCACGGGGGTCACCGCACGTTTCGCCAGCGCCACCGGGTCGCTTTCGCGCCACCCGCTGCTGAGCGGCGGCGAGGATTTGGACGAGAGCGTCCGCACGCGCGTGGCGCGCGAAGTCTACGACATTCCCGGCGTCGGCGGCGTGACCTGGAGCGACGGGACGGTGCGCGCCGAAAGCGACGAGCCGACCTACCAGCCGCTGCATTGCCAGGAAGACGTCGAAGGGCTGCTGCGCACCCGTTCGATCCGGTTCGAGGAAGGCAGCAGCGCCTTGCTGCCGTCGAGCCGCAAGCTGCTCAACGAAGTTGCCGACGCGCTCCGGCCGTGCCTCGGCTCGATCATCGCGATCACCGGCCACACCGACAAGGCGGGCACCGAGCCCGGCAATCTGGCGCTGAGCATGGAACGCGCGCGCGTGGTGCGGCAGGCGCTGATCGAGCGCGGCATCCCGCGCGACGGGCTGCGCGCCAGCGGGGTCGGCTCCAGCCAGCCGGTCGAGGGGCTGGCCCCCAGCGACCCGGCCAACCGCCGCATCGAATTCTCGGTGATCCGCACCGAACCGCTCCGTCCCACCCCCGTCGACACGCCGGGAGCCCGCTGACATGCCGCTATGGTTCGAACTGGCCGCGCTGATGATCGCCGCCTACGGTGCGGGGATCGGCATCGGCTGGGCGCTGTGGGGCCGCCACGACCAACAAGAGGACTAGACCATGAGCGAACTGCTCCAGACCTATTGGCCGCTGATCGTCGCCGCGCTGCTGCTCGGCCTGGTGATCGCATGGTACCTGTTCAACAGCTCGCGCAAGACCCGCGTCACCAGCACCAGTCGCGACGTGCTCGATGACGGCGCCGCCCCGGCGCAGCGCAACAAGGCGCTGATCGACAGCGCCCCGGCGGCCACCCCGATGCAGCCCGCGGCCGGCGTGCCGGCCGGCGGT
>Ga0209634_1001667_pt1 | contig 16102 bp, 22 predicted proteins | sample LinPmetageLP40_FD_184043 | JGI IMG/M metagenome (GOLD analysis project Ga0209634, IMG submission 184043) | Marine viral communities from the Pacific Ocean - LP-40 (SPAdes) (version 2) | ecosystem: Environmental > Aquatic > Marine > Oceanic | place: Pacific Ocean | collected 2010-08-26
GATACTGCTTTTAGTAAAAAAGAGACGGCTGACTACTCAGCAATAACAACCTGGGCAATATTTAAGCCTGGTATAGCTGGTGACGAAGATGCGGACCAAATAATGCTATTAGACGCAAAAAGGGTGCGCGTAGACTTTCCTGAACTTAAAAAGTTGGCTTATGAAGAATATAAATACTGGGAGCCTGATTGCGTATTAATAGAAGCAAAAGCAAGTGGTACGCCTTTGACCCAGGAATTAAGAAGGATGGGTATACCAGTAACAGCGTATACTCCGAGCAGAGGACAAGACAAAGTGGCCAGGATGAACTCGGTCGCTCCAATATTTGAAAGCGGTATGGTTTGGGCACCCGATGAAACATTTAGCGATGAAGTAATCGAAGAAATGGCCAGCTTTCCGTATGGTGACCACGACGATTATTGCGATAGTGCTACAATGGCATTAATGAGATTTAGGCAAGGCGGCTTTTTATCGCTTAATGAAGACTATCCGGAAGAGGCTAGTTTTTTAAATAAGAAGCGCGTGGTGTATTATTAACAACTAACAAAAGTGTTACACTGAATTATGGCTATAGAAAAAAGAGAACAGATACAAAGCGAAACCCCAGATGTGAAGGTTACTGGTTCATCTGTTGAGGTTTTCCCAGAGGCGTCAAGAGCAGATCAAATTAGAGATGCTGCTGAAATTCTTGTGTCAGAAGAAGGCATATTAATTGGTGACGAACAATTAGAAGAAGAAGCTCCTGTAGAAGATTTTGGCGCAAACTTAGCCGAGTTAATAGACGAGAGTGATCTTAACAATCTAGCCGGAGACATTCTTGACTCTATAAACCAAGACAAACAATCCAGGTCAGACTGGGAAAAAACATATACAGACGGCCTAAAGTATTTAGGCATGAAGTTTGACGAAGGTAGATCACAGCCCTTTGAAGGGTCTAGTGGAGTTATACATCCTATCCTGGCAGAAGCTGTCACTCAATTCCAGGCACAAGCATACAAAGAAATGCTTCCAGCAAAAGGACCTGTTAAGACACAAGTCATTGGCGCAAGAACGGTAGAGACAGAAACACAAGCAGATCGTGTTCAAGAGTTTATGAACTATTACATTATGAATGTAATGAAGGACTACGACCCAGAGCTTGATATGTTGCTCTTTTATTTACCTTTGGCCGGTAGCGCGTTCAAAAAAGTATATTACGACAACGTGTTAAACAGGGCGGTTTCTAAGTTTATTGCCCCAGAAGATCTTATTGTTCCTTACGAGGCATCCGACTTATCTAGTGCCGAGCGTGTGACGCACGCCATTAATATGTCGCACAACGAAATCAAAAAGCAGCAGCTTTCTGGCTTTTATGCAGATGTAGATGTAAGCAAACACTCATACGGTTCAGAAGAATCAGAGGTAGAAGCTGAAATAGACAAACTACAAGGCATCAAAGGTAGTTATGCTGAAGACAGAGATCATACGGTTTTTGAAGTACACACTATTTTGGACCTGGAAGGCTTTGAAGACATAGGTGAAGACGGAGAGCCTACAGGACTTAAATTGCCATACATTGTGACAATCGACGAACAATCAGAGCAAGTTTTAGCAATAAGACGTAATTACAACGAAGGCGATCTATTCAAAAACAAGATCAACTTCTTTGTTCAATATAAATTTTTACCTGGACTTGGCTTCTATGGGCTGGGCCTATCCCACATGATCGGTGGTATATCCAAAGCAAGTACCTCAATTTTAAGACAACTAATCGATGCCGGTACGCTGGCTAATTTACCAGCTGGTTTTAAAGCCAGGGGTATGAGGATTAGAGATGAAGACGAACCATTACAACCAGGTGAGTTTAGAGACATAGATACAACGGGTGGATCTTTAAGAGATAACCTAATACCGTTACCAATTAAAGAACCTAGCAACGTGTTGATGCAGTTACTTGGTTTGTTAGTAGATTCTGGAAAGCGTTTTGCGGCCATAGCCGATACAAATATTGGTGACGCCAGCGGAAATATGCCTGTCGGCACGACCGTAGCTCTGTTAGAGCGTGGCACTAAGGTAATGAGCGCAATCCACAAAAGGTTGCACTATGCTCAGAGGCTTGAGTTTCAATTACTATCAAAAGTCTTTTCCGAATATCTACCCCCTGATTACGGATATGACACAGGCACTGGGCCTGGTGCAATCAAACAATCTGATTTTGACAGTCGTATAGATGTCGTACCAGTATCAGATCCAAACATATTTAGTCAAAGCCAAAGAATTACTCTTGCGCAAGAGCTGCTGTCAATGGTTCAAAGTAATCCTGAAATACATGGCCCGCTTGGTATGTTTGAAGCTTACAAAAGAATGTATGCTGCCCTGGGCGTTGATAACGTAGAAAGCTTACTTCAACCTCCAGCTGACAACACACCAAAGCCTATTGACTCTGGATTAGAAAACAGTGGTTTAATGATGGGCCAGCCGCAACAAGCATTTGAATCACAAAACCATCAATCCCACATTGAGGCCCACAGAAGTTTGTTTCTGACTCAAGTGGTTAAAGAAAACCCACAGTTACAAACTATTATTATTAGCCATTGTATGCAGCATTTACAGTTTATGGCCGCGCAAATTTCTAAAGAACAGATACCACCAGAAGTGCTAGAGCGTATAGAGGCTGTCCAGGGACAGATGCAACAGTTAGCCCCTGACCAGGCACAAGCTGCTGCGTCAGAAATACAAATGATACAAGATCAGTTTTCTTCACCAATTTTAGCGCAGATTACTCAAGAATTTTTACAGTCAATTGGCCAGGGCGGAGCAGACGATCCTTTGGTTGCAATTAGACAACAAGAATTAAGTCTTAAAGATAAACAGATGGACCAAGATCAAACACAGTTTGAAATGAAACAAGGTCAGAGAGGACAAGAAAAGCTTTTAGAGAACGAAATTCAACGTCAGCGCATAAATGTACAAAAAGATGTTGCAGATGATAAACTAGATTTATCAATTCAAAGATTGAAGCAGCAAGCGGACCTCAAGTTGCTAGAATTGGAACAAAAAATGAGAAATTAGGTCCAGGAGAAAAATTATGAATAGTGAAAGGGAAGATGAAATTATTGCTTTGAGAAAGCAAAAGAAACTGGATCGTCAAGCTGAGATTGATGCAAGAGAAGCCAAAGAGGCTGAAGAGGCAAAATCCCATAAAGCAAATATGGCAAGAATAGCTAAAAAAATGGCTAGGATTGCATCTGGTGAAAGTACAGTAGTTGAAGAGCCGGTAGTCAAAGAACCGGTAGTCGAAAAAGTTATTGAAGAGCCGGTAGTCAAAACACCGGTTGCAAAACCAACCCCAGAACCTAAGAAAAAAGCGGCCGTGAAAAAACCTACGGTTGTAGCTAAAGGAAAGCCAAGAGGCCGACCAAAAGGTAAAACTAATAAAAAGTAGGAGATGTTATGACTATTAAAAAAGTACCAAGCAACAAGTCGTTTGATAAACCCAATCCTAATGCGATTGGTAAAAACAAAGGCGTTACGGCTATTGTCGATATGAAAGGCAAGGGCGCAGCGACTAAAGGCCTGAAGTTTAAAGTAAGAAATTAATTGTTATGGAAGAGCTAACTTATTTTGATGTTGTTAAGAGGTTAATCAGAGAACGTGAAACACAAATCTCTGAAACACTTATGTCCGGAGCACTAGAAAGTATAGAACATTATAAATTTTTGCAAGGTGAGCTAAATGCGTTATACTATATCGAAGGTGAATTAAAGGAACTTAACAAGGAAAAATAGTATGGCAAAATCGGAAACAGTTTTAAACGCTTATGTGGATCAAGATGAAAGAGTTTTGGACCCCACAATTCTAGAACAATCTGCTTTAGATCGTATGCCACAACCAACCGGTTGGAGAATGCTTGTCTTACCTTACGGTGGCAAGAAAACAACTGAAGGCGGTATTTTACTTACTCAAAAAACCATAGACAAAGAAGCCCTGGCAACAGTGGTTGCTTATGTCGTTAAGCAAGGCCCTTTATGCTACGGAAACAAAGATAAATATGGCGAAGAAAAATGGTGCGAAGAGAAACAATGGGTTCTCATAGGACGATATTCTGGTGCTAGATTCAAATTGGACGATGGCGCAGAGGTCCGAATTATTAATGATGACGAGGTTATCGCCACAATCTTAAATCCTGATGATATACTGAGCGCGTAATTATGATAGAAAATACAAACCAAGCCGAAGAACAAGAAATCGAAATAAGCGTCGAAGACGATGCTGTTGTAGAAGCAAACTCTAGTCCAGACCAAGAGTTAGAAACCTACACTAAATCGGTTTCTAAAAGAATTAACAAACTAAACGCTAAAACGCGAGCAGCTGAAGAACGTGCTTCAATGGCAGAGCAAATAGCCCAGGCGCGTGAAGCAGAAATACAAGCCCTTAGAAATCATTCTCAAGTACAAGCCGGTACGGTTTTACAAAAAGAAGAAGAATCAATACTCGTAAGAGAGCAGCAAGCCGACGACTTATATAAGAAAGCTGTACAGTCTGGCGATGCGGACCTAATGAGCAAAGCTGACACTTTAAAAAGTGATTTAAGCATTCAAAAAGAAAAGCACAGGCTTTCCAAAAACAGACAAGAGCAGCAACAAGCTCAATACAACCAACAAATACAAAGCCAACCAGCACGACAGCAAGCACAACCTGTTGTCGAGCCAACAAATGAGGCTTTGACCTGGTACGAAAGTAACAAGTGGTACGGAGATGCAGAGGACCAGGGTAACCTGGAAGCTACTCAATACGCATACTTCCAACACTATAATCTAATCAATGAAGGCCATGAGCCAGATAGTGACGATTATTATGAAGAATTAAACAATCGAGTTTATAAAGTTTACCCGCATTTGCAAAACGCAAATGCAAGTAAAGACGCGCAAGTCGAAGCTAAACCCTCTGTGCAAAGAGTTGCTTCAGCTACTGTAGGCAGTGGTCGTCAAAAAACACAAGGTAAGAAAAACGGCGTAACCTTTTCTAAGTCAGAAGTAGAACGTCTTAGAGGGCTAAAACCGCACAACATGAGCGAAGACGCTTGGTTGAAGCGCGTGGCAGCTGAAAAGCAACGAATTGCATCTAGGGAGGCAATATAATGACTGAAGAAAAAAAAGTGACCGCTGATAGGAACTCTCGTGACTCCGAGGCTCACGATAAAGAATCTCGTAGAAAACCATGGCGACCAGTAAGAAGGTTAGAAACGCCGCCGGCTCCTCCAGGGTATACATACCGTTGGATTAGGGAGTCAATGTTGGGACAAGAAGATCGCGCAAACGTCAGTAGACGTTTAAGAGAAGGTTGGGAACTCGTAAGAGGTACAGATCTTCCAAGTGATTGGGAATTACCGACAGCGGACGATCAAAGCCGACACGCTGGTATCGTATATAATGAAGGATTACTTCTTGCAAAAATACCTACTGAAACTGTTGATGAGCGAAGAGACTATTACCAAGGTAAAAGTCGAGACGCTGTAGATGCACTGGACAATTCAATGTTCAATGACTCTAGAAGAGACGGAAAATATGTAAAGTATGATCCCCAAAGGGATTCAAGAGTATCTTTTGGCAAAAAATAACCAGTACAGAAATGTACTTAATCATAAATAGGAGAATATAAGATGGCGAATAAAGACGCTTCTTTTGGACTAAAGCCTGTGAAAATGATTGGTGGGTCACCGTATAATGGTGGACAGACACGTTATAGAATTGCTGCAAACTATGGCACGAGTATTTTCCAAGGCGACTTGGTTATGCAAGTAACTGGCGGTGGTGTAGAAATACACGCTGTTGGTGGAACTGTACCATTGGTTGGAGTATTTAACGGCTGTTCATATACAGACCCAACATCTGGCGAACAGGTATTTAGTAACTACTATCCAGCATCTACAAATGCTTCAGATATCATTGCGAATATCATCGATGACCCTATGGTCGTTTATGAAATTCAAGCTGATGAAGCTTTTCCGGTTGCGGATTTACTAGGTAACTTCGATGTTATCAAAACTAACGCTGGCTCTACCAAAACTGGTATTTCTGGCGATGAGGTTGATGTATCCACGGGTGCAACAACTGCAACTTTACCCCTGAAAGTAATTGATATTTCTCAGGATCCCAATAACCAAGACGTAGGCTCTTCCAACACAAACGTGTACTGTACTATACAGAACCATGTGTTCGGTGTGAAAGCTGCGGGTCTAGCATAAGGAGTTAATAAATGGCTATTTCAAGAGCACAATTAGCGAAGGAGCTAGAACCAGGTCTGAACAGTTTATTTGGTATGTCGTATGACGAATACACAAACGAATATGCTGAAATCTTTGCCCAAGAAGACTCTCAAAGAGCTTTCGAGGAAGAAGTTTTAATCACAGGCTTTGGCGGCGCTCCGACAAAAACTGAAGGCGGCTCGGTTGATTTCGACCAGGCTACTGAAAGTTACACTAGCAGATACACGCACGATACAATCGCGCTTGCATTTGCTTTAACGGAAGAAGCTGTAGAGGACAACCTTTACGATTCTTTAGGTAAAAGGTATACAAAAGCACTAGCGAAATCGATGGCTAACACCAAAGAAGTCAAAGGCGCTGACGTACTCAATAACGCATTCTCTTCATCTCATGTAGGTGGCGATGGCGTATCTCTTATTAGCACTGCGCACGTCCTAGCGGGCGGTGGCACAGCTGCAAACAGAGCTACATCAATGGCTGACTTAAATGAGACTTCATTAGAAGATGCTTTAATTGATATTGCTACTTTTACAGATGATCGTGGATTGACGATTTCTGTCCAGGCTGACAAACTTGTGGTTCCACCACAGCTAGTGTTTGTTGCTGACAGAATCTTAAACTCACAAGGAAGACCAGGATCTGCTGATAATGACCTGAACGCAATTAAGAGCACTGGTGTTCTTTCTGGCGGTTACACAGTTAATCATTATCTAACTGATCCAGATGCTTTCTTTCTTCTGACTTCTGTTACATCCCAGGGCGAAGGCCTCAAGATGTTCCAAAGAAGCCCGATGGAGACATCTATGGAGCCTGACTTCACGACTGGTAACATCCGTTACAAAGCTCGTGAGCGTTACAGCTTCGGCTTTAGTGACTGGAGAGGAATCTACGGTTCACAAGGTGCATAACGAGTAGCAGCGTTAACTGTTATAGAAAGGGGCCTTCGGGTCCCTTTTTTTATGCCTAAATTAATTAACATATATTTGTATAAAAACTTGCACATAACGACACGATATGTATAATAGAGGAGTAAGTTAATTAAACAGGAGAAAGAAATGGGTATTCATGTGAACATTTACAAACAAGCAAGAGAAGAAGACACCTGGTTGGGCGCTGTAGACTGCACTATGGGCGGTGAGTCTAGCTACGCAATGGGCTTTACTGTTGTCAATGCGGAAGGACCTTTTGAGCCTTGTGAAGACTATCCGGCTGCCGAGCTAGTAATGGCAGCGCCTTGTGGCGGTAGAAAAATCCTTAGATTGATACCGGTTTCTAAAAAAGAAAAATGGACTATGTTTGGCGGCAACTACGCCTCTACTTCTGATTCAAGGTTTACAGAGCTTTGTGAAAAATTACTTGGCACAAATTTTTATGGTGCGGTAGCGGTACACGATAGAGTAGAAGGTTAGGAGGCGCGAGTGGAGTTATACCTAGATTGGTCAAACGGTGAAAAGCAGTCGGACGGCCGGCTGCTTAAAACCGCCACGCCTACGCCTGAGTTTTGGGCGCTATGGAAGATCAAAAAAACAGTTATTAAAAAGTCTGGTTACACAGTCAGCAAGATTAATGACGTCTGGCTAGTCACTCACATGGTTGATGACAATGCTGCGATCGAAGATTCAGTGGCCCAACATTCAGATATTCAAATACCTGTTCCCGCGGGCCTTGAGTATTTACCTTATCAAAGAGCCGGCATTGCTTATGCCGCTGGCCGCAATAACACCTTGATTGGTGACGAAATGGGCCTGGGTAAAACCATCCAGGCAATCGGCACAATAAATCTAACTAATCCAAAGACGGTCCTGGTCGTTTGTCCAGCGTCGTTAAAAATTAATTGGAAAAGTGAGATGGAAAAATGGCTAGTATCTAAGCGCACAATCGATGTAGTTAATGGCGGCCGTGAGCAGATACCGTCTAATCCTGACGTGGTTATTATTAACTATGATGTGCTTACCAAGTACGCAAAACCATTACAGTCTAGGACCTGGGACATGGTTATTATGGACGAAGTGCATAAGATCAAAAACCCAAAAGCTAAACGCACGGTTGTAGCAGTAAGCATCAAAGCAAGGCGCAAAGTGTTACTTACGGGAACACCCATAACCAACAGGCCCATAGAGCTACAGCCGATAGCCGGCTACCTTGATTATGATAGTTTTGGCAACTTTTTTAATTTTGCACGAAAATATGCTGGTGCATACAAAGGCCGGTTTGGCTGGGACTACAGTGGATCTTCTAACCTGGACGAGCTGCAAAGAAGGTTGCGCCAGTCTTTTATGATTAGAAGAAAAAAAGACGAAGTGCTCAAAGAGCTGCCAGCTAAAAGACGCCAGGTTATTGTGCTGCCAAGTAAAGGTTACGCCAAAGAGCTAACCAAAGAGTTTGATGCTCTGGCCGACGCGGTTGAAGAAACAACTTTTGAAGATATTGCGTTTGAAAAAATGTCTGGTGTAAGGCACGAAATGGCCCTGGCCAAAGTAGACGACGTAATAGAACACCTGGTAGATCTGGACCACCAGGTTGTAGTCATGGCCCACCACAAAGATGTTGTCCAGGGTATTAAAGACGGCCTAGAGGCTGTGGGTAAAACAGTGGTCACTTTGACAGGTGACTGCAACCAGCAACACAGACAAGACTCTGTAGATACATTCCAGGCTGGCAAAGCAGATGTATTTATAGGCACGATTGGTGCGGCTGGGGTAGGTATTACGCTCACCAAAGCAAGCCATGTGGTTTTTGCAGAGTTAGACTGGGTGCCTGGTAACATGAGCCAGGCAGAAGATCGGTGCCACAGAATAGGCCAAACAGACTCTGTATTAGTGCAGCACCTGGTAGTAGATAAATCTTTAGATGCCAGGATTGCCGAGGCTCTGGTTGATAAACAGAAAGTTTTAGACAAAGCCCTTGATAATGTGCAAGTAATAGACCAAACCATAACAATTAAGGATTTAGCACTTTTTACCTAGTTTTATATTTTTGATGCTATACTCTTAAAAGGTCTAGGATAATTAATGAGTCTATCGACCGGCCTAGCGGACCTTTGCCAAGACGATAGATATATTCTTTTAGGAGAAAAAAATGGCTAATACAACATTTAATGGACCAGTCAGGTCCGAAAACGGCTTTAAACAAGTCACAGTAGCAGCATCAACAGGTGCTGTAACAACCAACTTCGAGATTGACTCAAGTGGTAACATCACTGACGTAGGATCAATTGCATCTGACGGTGCTATTTCTACTACAAGCACTATTGTAGGTAGACAAAAAATTGATACAACTTTTAATGCAGCTGGAGCAGCTTCGGCTACTTTAACAGCAGCCCAGTCAGGAACTTTGTTTTTGATTAACGGTGCAGCAAATAATGTCATTACTTTACCAGCTGTATCTACTGGAAATGTAGGGGTTACTTATGACTTCTTTCTTACAGTAGCTGTTGGCGGAAGCGCGACAACTACTATTGTACTTCCAGGGTCAGCTGTTTCCGACTTTCAAGCAATGCTTAGCTTAGTTGCTGGAACAGCAGCTAACGCAGTAAGTGACGTAGCCGGAGATACTTTAACCTTAGTGAACTCAACGGTTGCAAATGCTAGAGTTTCTATGACCTGTGTTTCAGATGACGGAACAAACTCTAAGTGGATGACTACTGCTCTATCAACTCCAATTGCTACAGTAGCCTAATAAGGAGTGACTAATGGGAACTAGATTAACAGGCTCAGATGTTAAGGCGGTATTTATTACCGCCGACGCTCAAGCTTTAGATGCAGACGGTATTTCAGAAGCAGCGGCAGTCGGAAATAATGCAGCCCTTACAATAGGTGGTGCGTTAGCTGACGGTGGTTCTGTTACCAATGTTGGCGGAAGGATTGTAACGATTCTTTCTGCTGGCAACGATTCATCTAAATCATTTACCGTAGTCGGCACCGATGTAAATGGAGACGCTCAAACAGAATCCATAACCGGCGCAAATGCTGGTACTGCTACTGGTTCTAAATACTTTAGAACAATAGCTTCAATAACAGCTGTAGGTAATCCAGCGGGCAATGTTTCTGCTGGTATTAATGCAGATGTTGCTGACGTTATTATACAAAGCAGATCAAGGCTTCAAGGCATGAATGTAGTATGTTCTGGAACCGCTGGTAATTTAGATTTTGTAAATACCTCACCCAATGGAAGCAGCGTCTTTAAATTAGGATGTGTAGCTTCTGCTACGGCAACTAGAGATATTACTATTCCCGACAGCGGAATTCTTTTTAGTGACGGTATATATGTAAATTACACAACTGCAACATTTACATCAATGACAGCGTTTACGGCATAAATGATACATGGCAACTACTAGAGATGCCAAAAGAACTAAAGGCGGAAGACTCACCTATAGAGGCGAGTCCTTTGCTGGTTTTAATAAACCCAGCCGAACACCTGGAGGAAACAAGAAGTTTAAGGTGTTGGCTAAAAAAGGAGATCAGATAAAGCTTGTACGGTTTGGGGATCCTAATATGACTATTAAGAAAAGCAATCCGAAGCGTAGATCAAATTTTAGAGCGAGACATAGCTGCGATACTGCTAAAGATAACTTTACAGCCAGATATTGGTCTTGCAAAAACTGGTAAATACTATGGCAATATTTGATAATTTTAGAAACCAAATGCAAAGACCTGGAGGTTTTGGCAGAAGGTTTTCTCCACAACAACTTCCACAGCAACCAAGCCGTTTTAGCGGTGGTTTAGGTGGACTTTTTGGCGGAATGGGTGGCTATAACCCTTACCAGCAACAAAGCCCTATGATGGGTGGCGGTGGATTCAACCCTTACATGGGCGGTGGTGGATTTAACCCTTACATGGGTGGTGGTGGATTTAACCCTTACATGGGTGGTGGTGGATTTAACCCTATGATGGGTGGTGGTGGATTTAACCCTATGATGGGTGGTGGTGGATTTAACCCTTACATGGGCGGCGGTGGCCGTAGAGGTGGGTTTGGAAGGCCAGGAATGTTTGGCGGTGGCCGTAGAGGTGGATTCCAAGGTTATGACTTTAACTCGCCAATAGGTGAAGCGCCTCCTGGCGTAGAACCAACACCTCCCCCATCTATATCTGATTTATTTAGCGGTTTAGACGACGATCAAAGAAACTCATTCTTACAGCAGTTTGGCCTAGCACCAACACCAACGCCAAGACCAGACGTAGATGAACGCGATATGTTTGACAGTGGATCTGTACCAGGAGAACCTGGCTTTTCTATTGAACAAGATCCCAGGGACATCATGGTTGGAACCTTGGGCGGTAGTGGTTTTGGCAGATTTCCATTAGGAACTGCTGGGCCAGAGTTTGTTTACGATGAAGCTGGCAATCCAATTATGGGTCCACCTAGTGGCCAAATACCAATACCACCTCAAGACCTTGGCTTTGGCCCAGGCATAATACCTTCAGAGATTATTGGACCAGATGGACAGTTTATTGGTTCAGGTGGTGTAACGCCGCCAGTTCCTGATAATAGACAAGGTATGCCAGAGGAAGAGTTTGAAATACCAGGCATAGATTTAGAAAGAATTAGAGAAAGCTTGGCTAAAATTGAACCAATAATACCTGGTATTAGCTTGCCACAGCCACAGCCTGTTCCGGTTAGACCGCGAAAGCCAATGCCAGATTTTCTTCTACCGCCAATCAATGAATTTGATAACCCTTTGTTTAGTGACCCAGGGCTTGGTGGAGAAGGTATGGGTGGTATAAGGCCAATGCCAATGCCAATGCCTCAACCTATGCCAATTAAAGGCCCAATGCCAATGCCTCAACCTATTCCGGTTAAAGGCCCAAGGCAACCTATAAAAGTAAGCCCGCCAAAGATTATGCCTCAACCTATTCCGGTTAAAGGACCAAGGCAAACTATAAAAACAAGCCCGCCAAAGATTATGCCGATGCCACAGCCAATGCCAATGCCAGGGCCACCAGTAAATCCATTCGATAATCCTTTGTTTAGTGATCCAGGAATTGGAGGCGAGGGTGGTGGCAGAAATGTTCCTATGCCTATGCCAATGCCAGCGCCTATGCCAAAAATTAGGCCAATGCCAGCGCCATTGCCTAGAGTTATTTCTGATCCGGTTAGACCAAAGCCAGCACCAATAACAAGAGGAATAGGTGGCGTGAGAAGAATGCCAGCTGGTCGAAGAAGATAAAGTGATATAATTAATTAAGGAGAAAATTATGAAAAAGAAAATGAATATGGGTGGAACGGCTAGTGTTAAAAAAATGAACATGGGCGGCCCACTAATACCAGATACAGCCAAGAAGATGATGTATGGCGGCGAAGCTAAGAAAATGAAGAATGGCGGCGCAGCTATGAAGCCTATGGGAAATTGCGGATTATACGGACGTAAATAAACATGGCCGTATCCGGATCTAAAGACTTTGAGCTTGACGTAGCCGATTACGTTGAGGAAGCATTTGAGCGTTGTGGGCTAGAGCTTAGAACTGGTTACGACCTAAAATCTGCTACCAGGAGCCTTAACTTAATGTTGGCCGAGTGGTCAAACAGAGGCTTAAATCAATGGACGGTTACTGAAAAAACCGTGGCCATGGTAAAAGATACCGGCACATACAACATTGACAGTACCAACGCTACAGCTCCGATTGATGTTTTAGATATATTTGTTAGAGAAACAACAAACAACACAACGACAGACTTACCTCTTAATAGAATGAGTCGTGCTGAATACAGTCACCTGGCAACAAAGTCTACAACCGGAAAACCTAACCAGGTATTTGTAGACAAGCAAACCACGCCAACTATTACTGTTTGGCCGGTACCCGACAAGTCTAGCACCTACACGGTTCACATGAACGTGTTGACCAGAATGGACGATGCAGACGCTGGTGCAAATACTTTAGACGTGCCCTTCAGGTTTTATCCGTGTTTGGCCGCGGGCCTGGCTTATTATATGAGCCTAAAAAAAGCGCCAGAAAAAGCTGGTATGTTAAAACAATTATACGAGGAAGAGTTTGACCGCGCCAAAGCACAAGACGAAGACCGATCAAGTTTTAGGGTCGCTCCTAATCTTAGCGGTTACAATTCTGCTTAATTATGGCAATGACAACTGGAAAAAATGCTTACGGAATATGTGACATTACAGGATTTCGTTATAAGCTAAGAGATATGAAAATGACCTGGGATGGTCTTTTGGTTGGCTCCGATCAATGGTCGCCAAAACACCCACAGCTAGATCGAAAAGCGTTTCCAGGTGATTCACAAGCAATCAAAAATGCCAGGCCAGACACAGCCGATGACAACAATAAGTTTTTGGTGTACACAAATGTGCAAGATGGTATACTCGGTACAGTATTAACGACATACGAAATATCTTGTAGCGTCGGGGAGGTAACCATACAAATAACATGAGCTTTACATTATCAACATTAAAATCAACGGTTCAAGATTATGTGGAGTCTACTGAGACTACATTTACATCAAACTTAGATACATTTATTAAAGAAGCGGAAGATCGCATATTTAATAATGTGCAGCTGCCTGTACAAAGAAAAAACGTGCAAGGAGCATTAACCGCATCAAACAGGTTTTTAGCAACACCTACAGATTTTTACGCACCTTTTAGCGTAGCGGTCATAGCTAACGACAAATACCATTATCTGGACTTTAAACATCCAAGCTTTATTAAAGAATACAGCCCTACAACTACTGTTACTGGGCGTCCTAAGTATTACAGCTTGCTGGATGACACGGCTTTTGAAGTCAGCCCGATACCGGACACAAACTATACTGTTGAAGTACATTACCTTTATAAACCGGCTAGTTTAACGGCTGGATCTGATTCAGGAACAACGGTGCTTTCAACTGATTACCCAGAAGCTTTGCTCTATGGCACTTTGGCAGAAGCTGCGGTTTTCTTGAAAGAGACGCCTGACGTCATTGGTAATTTTGAAGCCAGGTTTAAAGAAGCCTTGGCCCGAATGAAAAATCTAAGCGAAGGCAGAAAGCAGCGCGACGAATACAGGTACGATTCCCTTCGACAAGGCGTTTCGTAATGGAGCCTATAAAAGAACTTGAGGGCGCTCATGTCGCTCTGATTGGCCTAGGCACATCTCAAATAGATTACGTCATAGGCAAAGAAAACTCTGTTGAGTGGGACGAAACCTGGGGGTGCGGTAGCTCAGCTGCTGTATTTCAATTAGATCGTTTGTTTATGATGGACCCAGCTAGTCGGTTTTTTGACACCGAAGATGCCGGAAAACAGACAGATGTCATGCGCAAAATACTTCCAGAATTACAAATACCTATTTATTCTTGTGAGCTAGACGATCGAGTGCCAGGCATAGTCGAATACCCAGTCAATGAGGTTGTGGCTGCTACCAGGTGCGCATACATGAACAACACGGTTGCTTATGCTGTGGCATTTGCTTACTGGAACAACGTCAAACAAATAGATCTGTTTGGCATAGATTTTAGCTACAAAGGCAATCTGCATTTTGCGGAAGCCGGCAGAGCTTGTGTAGAGTTTTGGTTATCTAAGTGCATAGAAAAGAAAATTAAAGTAGGCGTCAGCCCCAGGTCATCGTTATTAGATTCTGACGTGCCCATGGAAGATAGGCTGTATGGTTATCACCGATTGGATGATCCAAAGATTGCTATACCCGACAAGGACGAGTGGTTTGTATGTAATAAATCAGAAATGGACAACATGATAGAAACAGGCAAAACCACGATACAAACATTACCCAGGCCACCAGAGCCATTTAAAGGATGACAGACGCATTTATAAAACTAGGCCAAGTCGGTGTACATACCACCGAAAACAAAGGGCATGATCCAGAATTTTGGGCTGCGCAAGTAACCAATAAAATTTGTGGAATATCAGAGCACGCTCCAGACCATGTTAGGCAACAAGCTTTAGCTTTCAAGCAGACAGTGTATGATATAGTGTTAAGAGGGATCCGCAGTGGAATCGCCTCAGATCGAACAACTGTGGTAAACTTATTAAGAGGCCAGGGTCATAAAGACATGGCGGACATTATTAAGGAGTTATAATATGGCTATTACATCTGCTATATGCAACAGCTTCAAGCAAGAACTGCTTGTAGAGGGGCATAATCTAACAAACGGTGCCGACAGTATCAAGCTGGCACTTTATACATCTTCAGCAACGCTAGGCGCTGGTTCAACTGTATTTGTCACGACAGGACAAGCAAGCGGAACAAATTATTCTTCTGGCGGAAATGCACTTACTAACGTAACCCCAGCTTTGTCTGGTAGTGTGGCGGTTTGTGATTTTGCGGATCTTACATTTGGTACTGCTACAGTTACTGCTAGAGGTTGTCTTTTATACAACACTACTAACGGCAACAAAGCGATTGCTGCTATTGATTTTGGCGGAGATAAAACAAGCACAGCTGGCGATTTTACGGTGGTATTTCCAAGTGCCTCTAGCTCAGCAGCTATTATTCGTTTGGCTTAACAAGGTTAAAGGTGTCTGGTTATGCCGTTAACTGTATTTAATTTTAAGCCTGGTATAAATAAAGAAGAAACCGACTATTCTAATGAGAACGGCTGGGTTGACGGAAACTTTGTACGTTTCAGAAAAGGCAGACCAGAAAAGATTGGTGGTTGGGAAAAGCTAACCGCAAGCACATACATTGGCTCTGCAAGAGCACTACACTCCTGGATTTCTCTGGGAGGATCAAGATTCCTAGGGATAGGCACAACCAATAAATATTACATTGAAGAGGGCCAGGCTTATAATGACGTAACTCCCATTAGAGCCACCACAACCAATGGGATAACATTTGCGGCCACCGACGGGTCATCGACTATCACAGCAACCGACTCTGACCACGGAGCTGTTAATGGTGA
>Ga0209634_1001668_pt1 | contig 16101 bp, 18 predicted proteins | sample LinPmetageLP40_FD_184043 | JGI IMG/M metagenome (GOLD analysis project Ga0209634, IMG submission 184043) | Marine viral communities from the Pacific Ocean - LP-40 (SPAdes) (version 2) | ecosystem: Environmental > Aquatic > Marine > Oceanic | place: Pacific Ocean | collected 2010-08-26
GAGCCACTGCCGAAGCTGTAACCTTACCCTCCCACTCAGTCAACCTTCAGACATCAAAACTACTTCACCACAGACGGTAACCAAATCATACTAAGGGATCGCCTCAGCTGGGGAATGGTATCCTGTAAAGATAATAATGAATAGAGTATATTTTGGCAGGTCAATCCTGCACCCAAAGGGCTGTTTCCAACAAAATAACTCAAAATTCAATATTATCAATACCCGAATGAAGTTTCCATCGATTTTATGTCTTCAAGTCCGCTTTCTTACCCAGAAAAGCTTAGGGGGTCGTGATGTTCTAAACCAATATATTAAAATTTAAGCGACAATTATATATTTAATATTTCAATTTTTTTATAAAAAATGAATTAAATACATTATAATATATAACTTAATATGAGATATCTTCATAAAGAAGCAGGATTAACTATGAAACAATTTATTGACAATAACAAGTTTGATAATAAAATATGTTTTTGTGGGAGACTTGATCCTTTAGCAAGAGGTAAAATATTAATTCTTGAAGGAACGGAATGTAAAAATGTGAAAGAGTTTTTAAATATGAATAAAACTTATCAATTTGAAATTATAATAGGAATTCAAACTAAATCAGATGATCCACTGGGTATTATTGAAAATATAGATATTAATTATACAAATGATATAATTTTCAATTTAAAACAACTCTTATCAAATTACAAATTAGGTTTGTTTGAACAGAAATTTCATAACTATAGTTCTAAAACTATTAATGGAAAACCATTATGGGAATATACAAAAAATAATATTAATTTTGATAATCCAACTCATAAAGTAAATTTATATTCTTTGGAAATAAGAAAAAATAAAAAATATAATTTTAATACTTGGAGAGATAAAATAATAAATCAAATTGATAGAATTGATAAAAATAAAGATTTTGATCAAAAAAATATAATTAAACAATGGAAAGAACTAAACATAGACGATTTAATTTCAATTCCTGTAGAAATAAATGTATCATCAGGATTTTATGTTAGACAATTTGTAAGGGATCTATCTGAAAAAATAAATTATCCATTATTAACATTTGATATAAATAGGATAAATTTATTTAAATAATTAAAAATAATTATATTAATGTCATTTAAAATAGTTCAATGTATTATAACATTTTCTACTTTAATAACAACACTTGTATGTGGTATTTTAATGATAAAAGAAAAAGATTATATAACATTTTCACAATATGATAATTATCAGAAAGTAGCATTAGGTTGTATAATTTATTCAGAACTTGTTAATTTAATAGTTGTATTATATTTTATTTTTAAAAAACTATGGTCGGGTATGCTGTCTTGTTGTGTTGAAAAAATTGATGAATCTTTTAAATTTAGTTGTATTAATTTTATTTTAATATTATCAAGTTTAGCTGGAAATTTTTACTTGTTTTATTATATTTGTGATAACAAAATATTAATCAATGATCATATTACAATTATTGCTGGTTTTTTAATAGGTAATATGTTTTTAATATTTTTTTTAGGTTTGTTAAACTGTTTTTATATTAATTGTTGTAAAAAAGATAATAATAAAAATATAGAATATCAAAATATATAAAATTAATTATAATTTTCTATAATACTATATATAATGGTAAGTGTAGCAGAAGCTAAAAGATCAGTTGTACTTATGTTCGTAGGATTGGTATGTATAACTATTTGGTTACCTATGATAGTAAAAACAGAAGTTAATAATAAATCCAATAGAATAGAACTGAAAAATTTAGAAAAAGGTGTTAAAAAAGTAAAAGATAAATTTAAAGAAGGTTTACTAAAATCTCAAGTCCAAGTAACAGAAACTACAGAATCATTTACAACAACTACAGCTGTTGATGTAACCACTACAGGTGTATCAGTTGAAGATGCTAACAAAAACAGTAATTTTAATATACCTGAATATAGCAAAGAAGGATATCCGTCAATTAAAAAAGGAATGAAAAAAATAGCAAGATCAGATTATATTTTTGTTAGACAATCAATCCAAAAATTCATTAAACAAATAGATCCAAAAACTAAAAAATCTTATTATAAACAATTAAATAAACCAGAAATAAATTATTTTGGTCATGATGAAATAAATGTAGAATTTGGTTCAACTGTAGCAGAAATAAAAGATTATTTAAATATAAATGATGAAAACTTAAAAAATCTACTTAATCATTTATCAACAGAGAATAAAAATTTGAGTAATGAAGTTGTAGGTGTAGATAATAATCCAAATGTTAAAATTGTTCATAGGTATTTCACAATAGAAAAAGATTTTGTGGTAACAGATATCACTGAACTTTTAGAAGAAAGAGAAGATAATAATTATGGTTCAGAATTTGAATTTAAACTATATCATCTAGAACCAGGAACAAAAGATGAAGTAATTGAATTAATAAAAAAAAGAAGACGGTCATCTAATACCGTTCAAAAATGGTTAGGAAGATTATTAACATTTTTATTATTAGCTGGTGGTTTACAAATGCTAATTGAACCTATTAGAGTTGTTATAGAAGGGTCATCAACAATTATTGCTGAAACTCCAATATTAAAATTAATTAGTCCTTTTGTATCAGTATTTGGTCAATTAATATTAGGATTATATAAAGTTATAAGTATTGGTGCATCTATACTACTAACATTTGTCTTTACATTAATAGTTTATTTCCTTGTTAATAATCCAATTATTTCATTAATATTAATGGGAGGTGTTGTTGGTTTAGGAGTATTTATGAAAAAAAAATAAGTTAAATATTATTATCCAAGGAATTCAATTTGATATTCTGATAATTTAAATCCTTCATTTAAATTAATATTTTGATTTTTATCTTCTAGAGAAAAATCAGAAGGTCTCATAATAGTCCAATCCGTATATTCTTTCATAATCTTTAGCTTACTGTAAATTATACCAACTAAAGCACTACACCAAAATCTATCTGTCTTTTTTGGATAAAAATTAACTCTAAATAAAGCAGATAACCAGTCTAATGGATTTAAATCATATGGTTTATCATAAATAATTTCATGTATTTTCAACAGATTTTCATCTGTAAATGTTTTATCATATAATTCTTGTGAACATTCAAGTTTTCTTATAAATACTGTTCCTCCATTTGATTTTAATACTTGTTCTAAAGTTGTAACTTGGACACCTAACTTTATTTTTCCATCTTGAGGATCAGGTTCGCCTTCCCAACTTGATTCCCATACAAAAAGCCCATCGAACATTTCAGAAGTTGTACCACTTTGTTTAGTAGAAAGAAAATGAGGATCTTTCAGCACCATTGCTATATGATTATAGTTACTTGAAGTAAAAAATTTAATTAGTGAATCAAACCAACTAAGTGGAAATTTATTTCTAGAGTCAAATAAAATAACATCACCTGTTCTCAAGTTCTTTTTAATATCATCTAAACTATAAAGTAATTTCATATAATTATATATATAATTATATAAAACAATTTTAAATATTTATCTCATGTGCTATAAACTTCAAGTGTTCTAGCAGATGGATCAATATAATCTTGAATTTCGTTTCCATTTTTATCCCATTTTGGTTGCCAATAATTTGGAATAATATTATCCTTTGATAATCCAAGTCTGTTAATAAATATGTTCCTGAAATAACAAGCTTCGTTTGTAACAGGAATATTACATTTAACAATATCTAAGAGGACTTTACGATTTGATTGATCATAATGTTCTTCTACATATTCCTGAATAATAGTATACCATGATTTTTTGTTAGCACTTACACCGTCAGAAAATGCTTCCTTTTTTCTCCAAAGAATTTCATCTGGTAGTAAATCTAAACCATCAAATGCTTTTCTTAACCAATATTTTTCAAACCCATGTTTTTTAGGATGTCTATCCTCTGCTGGAATTTTCCAATATGTTCTAATAAATTCAGGATCTAAAAACGGAAATCGTGCTTCTAATCCCCATCGTGATAAACATCTATCTGCTCTTCTACCATCATACATATGAATATTTTTAACATATTGTTTTGCAGTTTTATCTAATGAATCAGAATCGGGGGCATAATAATTAAATAGATATGATGAACAAATCTCATCAGGTCCTTCGCCTGCTAGAACAACACGACAGTCGGTATCTGTTCCAAGATATTTACCAAGTATATAATGTGGTACGGATGCTCTAACTGAAGTTGTATCCCATGTTTCAGTCGAGTAAATAACATCTTCTAATGCTTCTAAGCCTTCTTCTTCTGTAAAATATACTTCTGTATGATTACTTCCTATATGATCAGCTACCTTCTTTGCATAGATCATATCAGTAGATCCTTTCATACCACAACAAAATGTTCTTATTGGTTGTCCAAGTAATTTAGCACTAATTGCTGCTACTAAACTACTATCTACACCTCCTGATAGTAGAAAAGCTAATGGACGATGAGCATCGAGTCTTCGCTTAACTGAATTAATTAACGATTGTCTAATTGAATTTAGTATATGATCATTTTGTGAACTAGGATACATTAATATTTGTTCATTATAAATATCAGTAAAAGTATAATATTTTTGACTATAGTTGAATGTATTGTTAATAACCTCTTTTATTGAACCAGGTGGATATTCTTCCACTGGTTCATTATATGAAATCATGCCTTTAACTTCGGAAGAGTAAAAATCAATTTCATCATTAATCTTACATTGATATAATGGTCTTACACCTACATGATCTCTACCAATAAAATACTTTGATAGTTTCATCATTTCATCAAATTCATATAACATAAAAGCATATTCGCCTTTAATTTCATGATTAAACATAGATACCCAACTTTTAACAGGGTCTGTTAAATTTGTATCATTTGTCATTTGGATATATAGTTTAGGCAAAACTAAACAATCGCTAGTACCTACATCTAAATTATATTTTTTATCTAATTCCATATAGTTATAAACCTCGCCGTTACATACAAATACAATAGTTCTTGTTCTGTCTCTAAGAACATATGGTTGATTACTTTTGAAACTAGTATCCATAACAGCAAGACGATGAAATCCAATAGAAACAATATCAAATGTTTCTAAATGTGAATTATCAGGACCTCTATGTTTGATATTCCAAAAATCACCTAGTAATTGTTTAATATCTTTACCTGTTTGTTTTTCAATGATAGACCAAATGCCGCACATATTAATATTACTATACTAATAATATCTCATTAAATCAATTTTTTACTATGAAAACTAACAAATAATTTTAAATACTTGTGGTAACCGGTGTACCATATTCATTTTCCTCTATTATATTGTCATAATTAACACCACGTGTAATAGGCATTTCATATCTAGCTTCATAATCTATTTCTTCATAAAAATGTTCTGATACGTTTGAAGGTTGATTTGTAAGTTCATGTTGGTCAGTTTGTACAGGTGGTACTGGTATTTTATTTTCAATATTTAAATCTATATTAACAACACTAAGATGTTGTCTTTTCTTTTTTAAACATAAATAAATAAAAAATAGTAATACTAAACCTGATGGTATAATTAAAAAGAACAAATTAGGATCAAAATCTTCATTTATTGTTTCATTATCAGGTTCAGTAGTTTGTGTAGGTATTGTAGAAATAGTTGTTGTTATATTTTGAATAGTTGTATTTTGAATAGTTGTTAAAATTGGTCTAATTGTTCTCACAGGTACAATCGGTCCAAATGTAGGTAATGGTCTGATAGGCGAAGGAGCAATTGTTAACACTGGATCCCTAAATTGTGCTATTATGTTTCCTATAAATGAAAAATATAATAATAATCGTAACATTTTAGATTATAATTGATATTTTTCATTTTCTTTATATATATAATTATGGGAAAAAGAATTCAATTTAAAGGATTTTGGTCAGGATTTAATGAAAAAGATAATTTTTTTGTTAAATTATTAAAAAAATATAAATTCAAATTTGTAGTAGTTTATAATGAACCTGATATTGTAATATTTTCAAGATTTGAATATTATTATAAAAAAAACTTGTATAAAAATGAAAATGAGAATATTAAAAAAATATTTTACACAGGAGAAAATGTAAGACCTATACAAAACATAGATTTAAATATTACTTTTGATCATGATAAAACATTTAATAATATACGATTACCATTATGGATTTTATATGGATATGATAAAAATATGGTTTTATCAAAAAAAGATACATCAAATTTTTGTTGTTTTGTTTATTCAAATAGGGTAAAATTTAGAAATAAATTTTGTAAAAAATTATCTAATTATAAGAATGTAGACTGCGGAGGAGCTTGTTTAAATAATATAGGTAATAAAGTAAAAGATAAATTAATATTTCAGAAAAATTACAAGTTTTGTATAGCTTATGAAAATAGCAGGTATCCTGGATATACAACTGAAAAAATTTTAGATTCTTATAAAGCAAATTGTATTCCTATATATTATGGTTCTAAAACTGTTATAAAAGATTTTAATCCAGAAACATTTATAAACGCACATGATTTTGAAAATGATGATGATTTAATAAATTATATAAAAAAAGTTGATACAGATAAAGCTTTATATAATTCTTATATGGGTAAAAATATATTTTCAAAAGAATGGTTAAAAATATTTAATGATAAAAATGAAACATACTTTAAAAATATAGCAATGAACATAATGTCTAATAAAAAATAGATTAAATGATTTAAATTGGAGAATATTGTACACTTAAACTTTTGTTTCTTCCCCTGATTGATAAAATACACTGGTGAATACAATAACTAAATATAAATATTAAAATGACTGTCATAGCAATTAGACCAATTAAGAAAAATATTTTTTCAGTTACAATATTATTATTTGTTGGTACACAATCATATGATATTGATTTTCTTGATTCATACTGATAGCAAGAATTAAATGTAGAATTATTATCTAATTGAAAGTCTCTTAAAATTGACCAGCAACAAGATGGATACTCATCAATAATGTTAAAATCATCACAATATAATGGAATATCTGTTGTCTTTTCAATATTTGTACAGTTACTATCATTAAAGTATTTCAAAGTGAAATCTGTTTCATATGGATAAAATCCATAAGCAGAACTAATTAGAATTGTTGATATTAAAATAGAAAGCATTAAAAGGTAATAAATTTAATTTTATATTTTATCAATTTTTTTAAATTAAAATATGTAAAGAGATAAATATATTATGAATAATGGAAAATAGTTTAAATGAGCTAATGTTTAACATAGAAACAGTTGATATGTTATTAAGACATGGAAAATCTAGAGAAGAAGTATTATCTTTTATGGAACCATTAAATTTATCTGAAGATTTATTAGAGTTACTTATGGGAAATAGAAGGTTACTTAATACTTTAATTTTAAGAATAAGAACACATATGATGGTTAATAATAATAATTTAGATGAATTAGAAACTCAACTAACACAATTTCATAGTAATGGAGTGTCAGATTTAGTTCAATATTTATGTAATAATTTTAATGATCAAGAAGTAGAATTAGAAGAAAATCATGTATCTGATGAGGTAGAAAATACAACTAATGAAGATTTAGATGAACAAGAATTGCTTGAACAATATTTTAGTAATTGTGTAAATCATACCGAAAATAGTGACGATGTGATTAAGTCAAGTCAATTTTATTCTTCTTTATCAGATTGGGTTCAAAGAGAATATAGTAATTTAGAAATTCCTTCTAAAAAAAGTTTAAAAAATTTTTTAACAGAAAAAGTTGGTCCATCAAGTAAAAATTCTTGGTCAAATGTTATTTTACTATAAAAAATATCTATAGTTATATATATGAGTGAAGACTCAAATGTTGGTGGAATCTTTGGTTTAATAAGCGACATTGTTGAAATAACAAAACCTAAACCTACAACCACATCTTCTGGTAAAAATCAAAAAGAACATTTTAGTTTACAAGGTTTTGCATTAAAATTAATATTTAAAATATTAGCAAATTGTTTAGTTATAATTTCTGCATTACATATTGCTTTAAATCAAGATAGTAATAAACTTTTACATGCTATTGCCGCATGTTGCTGTAGTAGTTGTTACTTAGTTTATGCTGTTGTAATTGGTAAAATAGTACAATAATTGTAGAATAAATTTATAATATATGTGTATATATATATATATATATTATGAATCTTTTAGTTAATTTGATTAAATTATTTCATTTATTATTAATTATATTTTTACTAGTTAGTCCTTATTTTTCAAAAGATAATTGTAGAAATGCTCTTGTAATTTTAATTTATATTTATTTTAAATGGAAGGTAGATGGTAGTTGCGGAATTACCAGATTAGAACAAAAACTAACTGGTAAAAAAGAGGAACAAGGATTTATTTATAGAATTGTTAATCCATATTTATCAATAAATGAAGGAATATTTAAAAAAAAACTAGAAATTTTAACAATACTTGTTATTGTTTATTATTTTATTTTACTAGGTTATTATTATAAATAACAATTATTCAATTTCTAAATAATGATTAATAAGTATTTTTTTTAAATTACTTATAACTTTAGATGATAATTGATTATAATTTTGTAAAACAATTTTATATGATTTATTTTTATTTTTCATTAATTTCATTGTATATGATAATTCATATTTTGGATCAGGCATTTTATACTGAATATTATCGCATTCAAATACATCGTCGATATCATTATAATATAAATCATTTATTGGATATTCATATATTTGTGGATTAAAAACAATATAATCATTTGCTTTTTTATACTGGATGTCTAAATTAATATTACTATTATTTTTGACAAATTTAGAGTCAAATGATATTATATTTTTATTTAATGCTTTATCAAATTCTGTTTTAATTTTTTCTATATCTGAATTTTTGTTTGTTATAATTGAAATTAATTCAAAATGTATATATGAATCAAAAGTATTACACATTGAAAAAAAGCAATTTTTTGTATTTAACTTTGATATTCCAACTAAATTAATTCCTACTAATGTTTTTTCGTCTTCTGAAAGATCTATTTTTGAAAAACTGTTTTCTACAGTGCTATCTTGTAATAATAATTGAATTGTGTTATCAAAACTATTAAATAATTCTAATATACCTGGGAATTGACCCAAAAAAATTCTTAATGTTTTAGTTATATTAGATATAGAAACATCTAAATTATAACTTGATTCTGTTAAAGTACTTTGAAAATTAGTTACTTTTTCATTCATTAATATAATTGATAAAATAATTTATAATTAAACAAAAATTTATAAATTATATTATGACTATAAATGAAGAAAGGTCTTTATTAAAAAAAAAATATAATAAATATCAAAAAAAAATTATAGATTTAGAATTAGAATTATCAAGATTAGACAATCTACAATTAGAAAAGAATAAAAAAGATATTTATAATGATATTAGTTTAAATGATCAACAAAAAGAAATTGTAGAATCAACTGAAAAAAATATTTTAGTGATAGCTTGTCCTGGTTCTGGTAAAACACATACTTTAATTTCTAGATATATTAACTTGGTAATTAATAAAAAAGTAGATCCTAATAAAATAATTTTAATTACTTATACTAAAAAAGCAGGTCGAGAAATGTTAGATCGTATTTCTAAACATTTACCAAGCCAGTACCCTTATTATGTTGGAACAATGCATGGACTAGGATTTAGATTACTACAAGAATTTAATAAAATAAATTATACTGTTATAGATGATAAAGATATGAGAGAATTAATAGAAGAAGTAACATTTAAAACACTTGAAGATGAAGATATAGATGATGATCTAATACAAATAGTAAAAAAAAATGTTAAAAACATATATGATAATTCTTCTTGTTATTTTCCTTTTAATTTAGATAAAAGTTTACAAAAATTTAATTTACTCAAATACAAAAAATATTTTTCAATAGTAATTAATGAATACGACAAAAAGAAGAAAATAGAAAATTTAGTTGATTTTAATGATCTTATGATAAAGTTTTGTAAATTATCTAAAACAAAAAAATTTAATTCTTTTTTAGAACAGATTGAACATATTTTTTTTGACGAATATCAAGATATTAATCAAATTCAAAATGAAATTCTTTTATCTTTTTCTCAAAAAAGTAATATTATGGTAGTAGGAGATGATTCGCAATCTATTTATAGTTTTAGAGGAAGTAATGTTGAATATATTAAAAATTTTCAAGATATATTTACAAATACTAAAATTTATAAACTTGAAGTAAATTATCGTTCTAGCCAAAATATAATTTCTTTTTATCAAGATTTAATTAAAAATAACAAAAAACAATACGATAAGAATATTACAGCGTTTAATACAAATATTAGTGTAAAACCTAAAGTTATAGAGTTTAAAGATAGAAAAGAACAATATAATTATGTTGTTCAGGATATTAAAAATAAATATAAAAATGGTATAAAATATTCTGATATGGTAATTTTAGCAAGAAAAAATGGATTATTGAATGACATTGAAAAAGAATTAATACAATATAATATACCAGTATCAAAACATTTAGGATTATCTTTATTGGATAAGCAACATATAAAAGATTTTTTAGCATTCTTAATTATTTTAACAAATAGAAAAAGTACAATTCATTGGAGAAGAATTTTTAGTATCCATCTTAAAAAAAATGATGATAGAAGTTTATTGAATGAAATTATAGATAATCCAGAAAATAATTTTGAAACAGAGTTAATAAATTTTGTTAATAAATATAGTCCACATAAAGATAAAATAAATATGTTAAAAGGTATTTTTGAATATAATAATTTAAAAAATATAAAAAAGACAGTTTTCACAATTAGAGAATATCTTGGAAAAATATGGCCAAAATATAATTTAGAAAAGAAATTAACTGATGTATATGATCTAATAATGTATTTAGGAGATTCAAATCTAGAAACATTTATTTCAAATTTAAGACTAAATGACGAGGTAAATACAAACACTGATAATTTGTTATATCTTAGTAGTGTTCATAGTTCAAAAGGATTGGAATGGAAATATGTTTATATTATTGATTGTAATAATTTAGAATTTCCTGATATAAGATCTAATTATTTTAAAGATGAATTGAATAGTTTAGAAGAAGAAAGAAGATTATTATATGTTGGTAGTTCAAGAGCAATAGACTCATTAATTATAACATACCATTATGATTTTAAAGATAAGATTTCATGTTCTCCTTTAATAAATGATGTAAATAAAGATTATTATGATACTCAAAATATAACTAAATTAACATTAGAAAATACTTCTGATTTAGGAAAATTAATATTCGAATATCTTAAAAATGATGGAATTAATAAAATATACGATTTGATTTATGATATAGATCATGAAAGAACTATATTAGGAAAACCGATTGATATACCATTAGAATTAAGTGAATTGAGACGAGGAAAGTATTATATGGGAAGCTTTTTTGATTATTTAATAGCAAAAATTATGTTAGTAAATTTTCCAAATAATGTAAAAGGTTTTGATTTGAATTTAAATAATTTATTTAGTAACTTTCCTTCTAAAATATATCATAATTATATTGATAAACATATTGACTGGAGAGATATATTAGAAGATATTTGCTTTATAGCAGGGTATAAAGAATGTAATAAAAATATTATTGAAATATATAATAATTTTTTATTAAATGACTCATTTATAAAAAAATATAAGAACCTTGAGAAAACATTAAAAATTTTTACAAATGAACAAAATCCAAAAGAAATTAGAACACATTATAATATTACATATAACAAAATGAAGGCTGAAGTAGATTTATTGATGGATGATCATTTATTTGAAATAAAATCATCTGAAAATGAAACATGTAACTTGAAAAATATAATTCAAGCATTTATTTATGGGTATCTACTAAATAAAAAGGGAAAAGAAATTAATAAGGTATCAATATATAATCCTATAAAAGGAACTATTGATACTTTTAAAACAAATAAAGAAATATTTGGAAAAATTATAAAAATCATATTTAATCCAAAAAAAATTAATTAAAATTATGAATCCTCTTATCATATTTTTCAATATAAAGTTGATTTTCATCTGTTAAAATTGTAAAATATTTTTGTGATTCAATTATTTCAGGAGTTTCAATTGCTTTTTTAACTTCTTTTAAATTTGAAATATCGATACCATTTACTTTTTTAATCACAGTAGGTGGTACTAAAATATTATCTTCATCGATATAAAAAGGTGCCTTTACTATTTTCTTTGTGATTATAACTTTACTATCAGTATTATTGATATCATCTAAACTAAAATTACTTAAATTATTTAAATTATATAAAATATGATTTAGAGATAAATTCATAAAAACTAACCCACCGTATTTAAAATATTCAATTTTATCATAGGGAACATATTTAACATGATTTGGTAGTACTGAATCATCATTTAATTTTACTTTAATTTTTCTATTTTTAGTTCTTGAGCAAATCATAATATCAATGCTATCTCCTTTCTTTTTAAAGTTTAAGTAATCACCTAAGGAATAATCATAATTATTAAAATTAATATTACCACTATTACTAATTGATTTCCCATCAATTTCACTTATGATTTCTAATTCATTAATATTATTTTTTTTTAATGGACTAAGATCATTAATTTTTGATATGGTAAGACCTGATTTACAATTTTTGAATGTTTTTAAATATTGATTACTTGATTTTGAAAATGATATTCCTAAATATGGTTTCCTTATTAATTTAATTATTTTAGAATCATGAATCATCTCATTTAAAAAATTTTTAACTAAATTACTTGGAATAGCATATCCAACTGTATCTTTATCCATTAACCCAGCAAAATTAACTCCAATAACTTTAAAATCATGACTAATTAAAGGTCCTCCTGAATTACCCTCAACTAATGGTGCATCTATTTGTATACTTCCATCTTGGAAGCCATTTGTAATTCCAGCTGTTACTTTAATTCCTTCTTCACCTAAAGGATATCCTACTGCTAATACTTTTTCAGCATGATAAATATTATTTGAGTTACTAAATTCTAAATAAACACCAGATTTAAAACTTTCTTCAACTCTAAGTAATGCTAAATCGACATGAGGTATAATTGTTATTACTTCAGCATATATGTCATCTAAGTTGGTAGCATTTGGAAATTTTATTTTAACATGTTTAGCTCCATTAATTACATGAAAATTTGTTAATATATTTTTTTCATTAATAAAAAATCCTGTTCCTCTAGAATGTACTGAATCTAAATTATTTTCAGGATAATTCCAATCAATATTTTCACTAATAACATCAATTAAAACAACTGATTTTTTTAATTTATCTAATTGATCTTTAGATATATCTGAATTAAAATTTTCTATTTTTCTATGAAATAATATAAATGAAAGAATTATTAGAGAAAAAATACTTAATATAATTTTATATTCCATTTATATTATATTAGATATTTTTATATTCCATTTATATTATATTAGATATTTTTTGTGATATACTTATATACTTTAATATCGTGTTCTTCCATATTATCAAAATCTATGTCCACAATTTTAATTTCATAATTTATTTCAAAAGTCTTAATACCAAAAGTTAGTTTTCTGTTATTACAACAGACACCTTGTCCAACCTTTTTTATTTTATCTTTATTTTTATTATCGTATACACCAATAAATATACGGTCGCGTTTTTCACCATTAAAATCGATATGTTGTGGTTTATCGATTTTAATGAATCCTACAAAAGTATGATTATCATTAAAGAGATTAAAACTCATACCACTATATAGAAATAGAAATTATATTTTTAAATTTCAATTTTTTATAATTTTTTTGTAATTGTATCTAAATAAAATAATTTTATATATATATATATTATATGAAAAGATATTATGGAAAATTAATAGATGCTAAAAAATTACCAAAAGATGAAAATGGGAATACTATGTGTCGATGGTGTAATGGTCCAGTTAAACCTCCACGAAGAACAATGTGTTCACCCGAATGTGTTCATGAAATATTAATTAGAACTAATGGAAGATATCTAAGAGATTGTGTTTTTAAAAGAGACAAAGGTATTTGTAACATTTGTAATGTTGATACAAGAAAAACAGCAAAAGAAGCATTAGAATTACCAATAGATGAAAGAAAAAATTATTTGAAGGAAAATAATATTTCATTAAAAAGGAAAATTTGGAAACGAAAACATGGAGGAGGATTATGGGATGCTGATCATATATTACCTGTAAAAGAAGGAGGAGGTTTGTGTGGTCTAGAAAATATTAGAACTTTATGTATTAAATGTCATAAACAAGTAACTAAAGATAGTTACAAAAAATGATTATTTATATAAAAACAAATTATTTTTATAATATTATGATATCTAAAGATATTACAAAATATATTTTAGAGTTAGAAAAACCAAAAAGTCAATTAATTAAAATTTAAAAATATTGAATCTTAAAGATTTATAATATATAGTATTATAAATGAATCTTGAAGATATTGAAGACATGTTAAACCTAAGAGAAAGTGTACTTGATCCAATTATTGAAGAACCAAATTTACAAGAGGAGTATTCAAACAATTGGATAAATTATTGTAATAACATCAATTCACAAATATCATCAATGTGGAATTTTATGCTATTTAATGACTTTAATAATAAAGAAATTTTAAATTTACATAATACAATTGAAAGAAAAAATCAAGAATTAAATAAATTAAATGATATTAATAATAGACTAGAATTTAATTATGATGATTTAAAAAGAGAAAACAGAAAGCTAAAAAGAAAATTAGAAGTTATAGATAATGATGAAATATCAATTAAAAAAGTAAAATACGATATACTTTTAGATGAATTTAATAAACAAGAAGATTATGAATCTGAACTAGATGATGATGATAAGGATATAGAATTATCAAAAATATTTCAAAATATAAATTCCATTTCAGATATAGTTAAACTAAAAGATACAAAATATAAATTTGATTTTATTAACTATAAAAAATTTAGTAAACTATACAATTTAATTCCTGTACTCGAAGAACTTGATAATATTATAGGAATGGATGATATAAAAGAAAATATTTTTAATACAATATCTTATTTTTTACATGGTTTAGAATCTAAAAAAGAATTAAATCATGTGATGATTACAGGTCCACCTGGTGTTGGTAAATCTACCTTGGCAAAAATAATTGGGAAAATATATTTGGCTTTAGATTTTTTAGAGAATGATAAATTTATTACAGCAAGAAGATCAGATTTAATTGCTAAATATTTAGGACAAACCGCTATTAAGACACAAGAAGTGATAGATAAAGCACTAGGAGGTGTGTTATTTATAGATGAAGTTTATTCTTTAGGTAATCCAGATAAAAAAGATTCCTTTGCGAAAGAATGTATCGATACAATAAATTTAAATATGACAGAAGCAAAAAAACCATGGTTATTAATTGTAGGTGGATATAAAGAAGATATAGAAAAATCATTTTTGTCTTACAACCAAGGATTAGAGAGACGATTTACTGTAAGAATGGATTTAAAAGGTTATAATGCAAAAGAATTATTTTTAATATTGTTAAAATTTATTCATGATAATAATTGGGAAATAGAAGATAACTGTATTACTATAGATGATATTGAATCAAATATTTCATATTTTAAATATTTTGCGGGTGATATGCAGAAAATATTTCAGAAAGCAAAACATTTTTATAGTTTAAGACTAATGAAAATATCAATAGAACTAGGAGAACATAAAAAAAAATTAATTAGAGAAGACTTGATTAAGAGTATAGAATCTATAAAAATTAATACTGAAACACCTAAATTAGATAATGATATAATCTATAGAATGTATTCATAAAAATTATTTAAAAATTTCTAATCTTTTATATATGAACTTTTCAAAGGAAAATGAAAATATTTTAGATACTATTGTAACTAATAATCAATTAGAAGAACTAACAAATAATTCAATTAAAAAATTTAATGGAATTAAGACTGAAGAAAATTTTGCTAACAGAGCTAATAAACAAAATAATAATAGAAATAATAAAAATAATAGAAATAA
>Ga0209634_1001670_pt1 | contig 16087 bp, 22 predicted proteins | sample LinPmetageLP40_FD_184043 | JGI IMG/M metagenome (GOLD analysis project Ga0209634, IMG submission 184043) | Marine viral communities from the Pacific Ocean - LP-40 (SPAdes) (version 2) | ecosystem: Environmental > Aquatic > Marine > Oceanic | place: Pacific Ocean | collected 2010-08-26
TCTAGTTCACCTAATGTGATGTCATACTTATTGCGAGTCCAATACTTCACGACTCGCCAGTACTTCATATAATCTCTAGGGGGTTCAGTTCTATCGTAGTTTTTTCTACGTCTTGTTTTATACTTAGCCATTAAATTATAATTTAGTAAATTTGTAACAAAGATAGTTAATATGGCTAAGAGTGGTAGAGTAAAGAAAAAAGGCAACAAGATTTGTCCGGCAGGAATTGCTTGGGCCAAGAGAACCTTTGACACCTATCCATCAGCATATGCTAATATGGCGGCAAGTAAATATTGCAAAGATCCTAACTACGCTAAGGGTTCAAAAAATAAATAACTATGGCTACTAAAAAATTCAAGGTACATAATATGTACAGCAAGACGGGAATAAAGAAGGTTGCTTCTACTCTCGCACAGCACAACGCTCTAAAGAAGAAGGGATATACTCATACAAAGAAATAATTATGCCAACAGTAAAGTACAAGTGTCCAGACACAGGTAAGCCAAAGGAAAAAGTATTCCCATACAATGCAGTAGGAAAAGCACAAGCCAAAACTTTTGCCGACTCTATGAATGGGAAAATTAAAAACAACCCAAATCGAAAAATGCCTGGATATTAATGGGCGAGTTAAAAAAATGGCGAGATGAGAAGTGGGTACGCATAGGTACTGATGGATCAATCAAGGGTGCTTGTGGTACAAGTAAGAACAAGAAGAACCCTGATAGATGCTTGCCATTAAAGAAGGCTCAGAGTATGACCCAGGAAGAGCGTGCTGATACAGCACAGAAGAAAAAGAGATTTGGTCGCAAAGGTCAGCAGGTTGTATCTAACACTCCGGCAGGCAAAGTCACAAAACAATACACCAAGTAATGGCTGAGAAGAGTAAGATGAAATGCAACCGGGTGGTTGCTTCTGATCGTGCAGGTAAGAAGAAGATGGTGAAAGCCTGTGAGGCTGGCAAGGAGAAGTTAATTCACTTTGGTGCTAAGGGCTATGGCCACAACTATTCTGCGGCAGCTCGCAAGTCATTCAAGGCACGCCACAAGTGTGGTACTGCAAAATCAAAGCTCACTGCACGCTACTGGGCGTGTAAGAATCTATGGGCAGGGAAGGGTGGATCTACCAAAAGTTCCCCAAAATCTAGAAGAGGTAAGTACTAATACCTATAAAAAAATAATACTATCTTTGTAAAAACAATTAGTTATGGCACAAGGATATAATGCACGACTCGATGAGTCAATCGGAATGAAGCACAGAGGTGCGAAGAAGCAATCAATGAAATCTCGTAGAGACGAATCTAAAGGAATGGCTAAGGCTATGACTGGTCACGCCTATAGTGGAGATCATGCTATGAAAGAAAATGCTTACCCAAAAAGCGTCCATTCTCACTTAGGAGGATTGATCCGTAAGTAATGGCTGGCAGAACCAAAAAAGGAAAGTTCCCTGAAATAAAAAAGTCTCGTCAAGGGGCTTTTACCAATTGGGCTAAGTCCAATGGCTTCAAGGATGCGTGTAGTGCAGCTTCTTCTGTTATGAAAAATACAGACAACTATTCTAATAAGGTGGTGAAGATGGCAACATACGCTAATAACTTTGGTTGTAAAATGAAATAGCAATGGGAAAGTGGTTAGTATGGTTAGGTAACAAAATGATTGCACTAGGTGTATCATGTAAGAAAACTTGGAACAAGTTCCTTGGTAAGTTGATGTTTAAAAACGTATAGCAATGGCATACAAGCAGAAACAAACACTTGCTCAACCTAGTAGAGGTTTAGGTGACAGCATTGAAAAGTTTACCCGGGCTACAGGTATTAAAAAAATTGTGAATAAAGTTTCTCAAGCATTAGGTCAAGAAGATTGTGGATGTGATGAGCGTAGAGATTCTTTGAATAGAGTATTTCCTTTTAAAAAATAAAAAATAAAAAGATGGCAAGAGATTTAAGTAAACCATTATCAGATTCAATATTTGATCCTAGAGATAGAAACAAAGATGGCGTTGTAGATGCAAAAGAAAAAGCGTATGCTGAAAAAATGAAAAAGTTTAAAGCAGACGCTCCAAGGCGTAATGCTGCGGTAGCTGCTGGAGAGGCTAAAGACAAAATGACATTACAACAAAAGCAGCGTGCTAACGCAAAGGCTAAAGCCGCTAGTAGAAAATTACCTTACCCAGGAGCAGGAACAGGGTCTTATTCAGGAACATGATAAAATAAAAAGAAATGGCTTATCAAAAATTACAAGCAGAAAGAGCAGCAGTAGTAACTCCTAGTGACACTGTAAATATATCTAGTGTATCAACAGCAGATGGTACTGGAAATAATGGATGTGTACTATACGTTGGTGTAGCAGGAAATGTTAAGGTACTAACCGTTGGTGGTGACGAGGTTACTTTTACAGGGGTGCTTGCAGGATCTTTTATTCCTGTTCAAGTGCTTAGAGTATTTGCCCCTCCTGCAACTACAGCAACAAATATTCTTGCTTTGTGGTAGTATTCTATTCCACCGTATCGGTGGATGTAAAAATAAATTATGAAATAGTTAGTGATGGAGACGATTAGTGAGGATACAAAGATAAAACTTTCACCAAGGAACTTTATTTTTATTGCAGGGTTAATAGGAACTTTTGTAAGTATGTACTTCTCTCTCCAATCTCAGATTGAGGAAGCTAAAGAACTACCCGTCCAAGACCAAGAGGTTAAAGAGGCGGTAATAAAAACCTCCAACGAGCTTACGTTTATCAAGGAGGAAATCACAGACATAAAGGGACAACTTCAGACTATGGAGAACCGTCTCTATGAACTTCAATAGAACATTATGGCAAAGGTATGTAAATGCTGTGGTCAAGAAATCAAGAGTGATTCAAAGTATGTTTGGATTCTTGATAATGGTCATGGTGGAATTATTGATGGCGTTTATCAGACAGCCGGAAAGCGTAGCCCTATTTGGGCAGATGGTACTCAGTTGTTTGAGGGTGAGTTTAATCGTGCTATTGTAGACAGGATTGCAAAGTATTGCGACAAAAACAATATCGAGTACATAAACTTGGTTGATACCAATGAGGATGTATCTTTATCTACTAGAGTCAAGATGGCTAATGAGGTATATCGTGAGTCCGAGAAACCCTGTATATATGTAAGCGTACACGCAAATGGCTTTAGTGATGAGTCAGCAAATGGGTGGGAGGTGTATACATCTCCGGGAGAGACTCAGTCAGACCACATAGCAACAGTATTGTATGAAGAAGTTGAGAAAGAGTTCCCTAACTACAAGAGTGACATGCGTAAGGATACAAGGGATGGTGATGTAGACAAGGAGTCAAACTTCTATGTGCTTATACACACAGCTATGCCCGCTATACTATCTGAGAACTTCTTTATGACAAACGAGAAAGAGTGCAAGACTCTTTTGTTAAGTGAATCAGGTAGGGATCGTATTGCAAATACTCACATTGATATGATAAACAAAATCGAGAACGAATGAAAGAGATATTAGCAAGACTATTTGGAAAAGGTTCGGGAGTTGTTGAGCAGGTCGGAGGGCTTGTAGATAAGTTCGTTAGAACAAAGGATGAGAAGGCTCAGTTCGAGAAAGAGATGGCAGAGATACTTATCAATGCTGAGGCTGATATGCAGAAGAACGTCACCGAGAGATGGAAGGCAGATATGACTTCAGACTCTTGGCTGTCAAAGAATGTTCGACCATTGGTGTTGATGTTTTTAGTTTTTTGTACGATGCTATTGATATTTATTGATGCAGGTCAGCTTGATTTTAAAGTTGAAGCGAATTGGGTAGACTTACTACAGATTCTTTTACTGACAGTAATTGCTGCATATTTTGGTGGGAGAACAGTTGAGAAGACAAGAAAGAAATAATTCCTATCTTTGTTAAAAATTAAATTAAATGGCAAAGTTAACTGACAATGAGTTGTCGCAGATTCAAGAATTAAATTCTGAGTTTGCAAAAAACAAATCAGCGATTGGAGATTTAGAACTTCAAAAGCGAAATGTTTTTGAGAGGATGGATGTTATCCAAGAAGAATTCTCTAAGGTAGAAAAGAAACTGATGAAAAAATATGGTGAGGACTCCGTTGTAAATTTACAAACAGGAGAGGTTACTAAAAAAGAATAACCATGAGCAAAATAAGTACATACGCAAATGCAACTCCGGTAACTTTATCGGATAAATTTATTGGAACTGAAGTAGCGGGTACGCCTGTGAATGTCACTAAGAATTTTTTAATTAGTGATCTTCTTACTTTGTTTCAATCTAACATCACATTGCAGAATGTACTTGATGCTGGAAACACAGCTACGCAGAGTATTACTCTTACAGGTAATATATCTCTTGACGGAGGCAACCTTACTTTAGGCTCAACTGCTTCTTTATATGTGGGTGGTCTTTTAATAGATTCAACAGGAGCGACAGGAGCTTTAGGGCAAACTCTTACTTCTGATGCAAGCGGCAATCCTGTTTGGGGTTCTGGAGGCGGAGGTAGTCAGAACTTAGAACAGGTATTAGCAGTAGGCAATACTGCGACTAATAACATTAACCTTACAGGAAATTTAAACCTTACGGGCAACATTGTGGAAACGGGAGACATAGGTCTCACGGGTAACATTATTCAAACAGGAGGTAACTATAATCTTACAGGCAATCTTACTCAGACGGGAGACATTACCCTTACAGGTGATTATGGACAAACGGGAGCTATGCGTCTTACAGGAGGGATGGTTCACGCAGGGTCATATCAATATAGTGCCGGTCAATTTACAATGACTGCTTCGGGAACAATGGTTCTTGGTGGAGCATTAACCTGTAACAGTTCAGTTAGTTTAACAGGTACGGTAAAGGATTATACCGATACGTTGGGTGCAGATGGTCAGGTTCTTGTTTCAAATGCAAGCGGTCAAGTTACTTGGCAGTCCACAGTTCCATCTACTACAACTACAGTAGATGCTGCGAGTGACCCTTCAGCAAATGCAGATGTAATATTTTATAGTGCAACCTCCGGAGGAGGCACAATTTATTTAGATTCACCACTAAACGTAGCAGGAAGAAAAGTTGTTTTAGTTAGAACATCCACTACTGCCGCTGCAAATATAGGAGCTAATGGTGGATCAGTTAACGGTGTTGCAGCGAAACCATTACCAACAATACTTTACTCTACAACCACCTGCGTAAGTGATGGTACGGATTGGTATTGCAGTAATGGGCAGACTTTATAAAAATGATAAGAAAAGTTTCTATAGGATCAGATTATAAGGCCGCTATGCACTATGTGCTAGGTCAATCTGTGCTAGGAGGGAATTACACGATACATTTAATTCAAGTAGAAGAAAAATCTGGTAACACAAAAATTTGGATAGAAGCCAACAATGAAGTAGTACTTTGGAAAGAGTTCAGTTCATCGATGCCAATATCTATAGAGTACAATATAAATTTTTAATATAATGAAATCACCCCATTGCTTTATCGTAAAGCCAATAGGGGGTAGACGTTACGACAACCTAAAGAAAATAGGAGGTATAGATTTTATAACCTCATCTTCAAAAGAGGATCATACTGTTTCAAATAGGTTTGCTGAAGTAATTGAGACACCCCTAAGATATTCTGGAGACATTCAAACTGGAGACACCTTGTTAGTTCACCACAATGCATTTAAGTTTTATAACGATATGCAAGGTAAAGAGCGAAGTGGTAGGAGTTTTTTTAAAGAAGATTTATTTTTAATTGACGATGATCAATATTTTGCATACTCACATAATGGAGTTTGGAAAAGTAGAAACGAGTTTTGTTTTATAAAACCTGTACCTCCAAAAAAATACACTATAGAAAAAGCCATAAAAGAAGAAGAACTTGTTGGCGTGTTGAAGTATGGAAATAAATTTCTATCTTCAATGGGACTGAACGAAGGAGACGAGATCGGATTTGTTCCTGATTCAGAGTATGAATTTAAAATTGATGGTGAAAAGTTATACCGAATGTATAACCATGCCATATGTGTGAAGACATGAATGTAGATGAATTAAAAAAACAAATCATAGACGCTGGTGAAAGGGCGGTGAAGCAATTAATAAAAGTTGCTAAGGAAGATATTATCAAGCCTGATCCAGATGATGAGCTTGCAGCAGATAGATTAAAGAATGCTGCTGCCACAAAAAAGCTAGCGATATTTGATGCGTTTGAGATACTCACAAGAATTGAGGGAGAGCGAGAGTTATTAAACAAAGGGGTTGACACAGTGACTGACTCTAAACAAGGATTTGCAGAAAGACGAGCTAAATAGTATATACAAGGAGGTGTTCGATGTAATACCCATTACTGTTCTAAAGAATAAGAACAGGGCGAAGTCTTGGCTATATGGTTACAATCAGAAGTATGACATTGTCGTAATATCAAAGACAGGAGAGATAGGCCCGATATATAATATTAGTGGTTTACTTGTTGCCCTTCCTAAGCAACCATCTAATCCAAATATTCGTAGTAAAACAAAGAGTGAACAATATTGGGAGAGGCAAGACTATCCTAAGCAGCTATCTAAAATTAAATCAATATTCCAATGGAACGAAATGCCTTCGGCATTTAAGAACTTATGGGTAGATTATATTGAAGGAGAGTTTAATAGAAGAGAGGATGGTCATTGGTTTATGCGTAATGGCGAGCCTACTTATATTACTGGGTCTCATTATATGTATTTACAATGGACTAAGATTGATGTGGGATATCCTGACTTCCGGGAAGCTAATAGAATATTCTATATATTTTGGGAGGCGTGTAAGGCAGACTATAGATCATTTGGAATTTGTTATCTAAAAATAAGACGTTCAGGGTTTTCATTTATGGCGTCTGAAGAGTGTACCAATATAGGTACTCTAGCAAAAGATGCTCGTATAGGCATCTTGTCTAAGACTGGAGCTGATGCTAAAAAAATGTTTACCGACAAGGTTGTTCCTATATCTAACAACTATCCATTCTTTTTCAGACCCATACAAGATGGTATGGATAAACCAAAAACTGAATTAGCATATAGAATACCAGCGTCTAAGATTACCAAGAAGAATATGTCCACCATAGATAAAAATGACATGGAGGGGCTAGATACAACTATTGACTGGAAGAACACTTCGGACAATAGTTATGATGGTGAGAAGCTACAGCTACTAATCCATGATGAGAGTGGTAAGTGGGATAAACCTGATAACATATTAAACAACTGGCGTGTAACAAAAACTTGTCTAAGGTTGGGAAGTAAAGTTATTGGTAAGTGTATGATGGGTTCAACATCTAATGCTTTAGAGAAGGGGGGTGGTAATTTTAAGAGTCTTTACAATGATTCGAGTGTAAAGAATAGAAATGCCAACGGTCAAACTAAGAGTGGTCTTTATAGTTTGTTTGTCCCTATGGAGTGGAACATGGAAGGTTTTATAGACCTATATGGTAATCCAGTACTAAGAAGTCCTAAGAAACCTATTCAAGGTATTGATGGTATGTTGATTGATGTAGGTGCAATAGACTATTGGGAAAATGAGGTTGACTCTTTAAAGTCAGATCCTGATGCATTAAATGAATACTATCGTCAGTTTCCTAGAAATGAATCACACGCATTTAGAGATGAGAGTAAGCAGTCGTTGTTTAACCTAACAAAGATATATGCTCAGATAGATTACAATGAGAGTTTAATACAAAAACATTTTTTAACTAGAGGTACATTCAAATGGCTAAATGGAGAGAAAGATACTAAAGTGGTGTGGACGCCTGATAACCGAGGTAGATTCTTGGTATCCTGGTTGCCGAGCGCAGCGTTACAAAATAACATCATAACAAAGGGTGGTAGAAAAATACCAGGCAATGAACACATCGGTGCGTTTGGATGTGACTCTTATGATATATCCGGAACAGTTGGTGGTGGTGCTTCTAATGGTGCGCTTCATGGGTTGACGAAGTTTCACATGGACGATGCTCCGACCAATGAGTTCTTCTTACAATATATTGCTAGACCTCAGACCGCTGAGATATTTTTTGAGGAAGTATTAATGGCTTGTATCTTTTATGGTATGCCTATACTTGTAGAGAACAATAAGCCTAGGCTACTATATCATTTCAAGAATAGGGGCTATAGGGGGTTTAGTATTAATAGACCAGACAAGCATATATCTAAACTTTCAAAGACTGAGAAAGAGTTAGGGGGTATACCAAATTCTAGTGAGGATGTAAAACAGGCACACGCCACAGCTATAGAGTCTTACATTGAGAAGTATGTTGGTATAGATATGGAGTCAACATATAGAGATTCAGATGAAATGGGGTCAATGTGCTTCACTAGGACGTTAGAGGATTGGGCTAAGTTTAACATAAACAATAGAACAAAATTTGATGCTACAATAAGTTCAGGATTGGCGATAATGGCAAATCAAAAACACATATATACACCACAAAAACTAGAGTCAAAAATAAGTATTAACTTTGCAAGGTATAGCAACACAGGTTCTATAAGTGAATTAAGGAAGTAAATGAAAGAGGTAACGATAAACATATCACCTACAGGATTCCCAAGTCAGTTTGTTTCAGACGCTGAAAAGAAAACCGATGAGTTCGGTTTGCAAATTGGTCAAGCCATTCAATACGAGTGGTTTAAAAAAGATGGAACTAACTGTAGATTCTATAGCCAATGGGCCGAGTTTAATAGATTGAGATTGTACGCAAGAGGAGAACAGTCTGTTGCAAAATACAAGAATGAGATTGCTATAGATGGTGATTTATCTTATATTAATTTAGACTGGACACCCGTTCCTATCCTTCCAAAATTTGTAGACATTGTTGTTAATGGAATGTCAGATAGACTATTCCATGTTCGTGCATATTCACAAGATGCCTTATCGGCAGAGAAACGTTCACAGTATCAAGACATGATTGAGGCAGATATGGTTGCCCGTCCTGTACTAGAACAAATAAGTAAAGACTTTGGGGTTGATCCTTTTATGACCGATCCACAAGAGCTTCCAACTAATGACCAAGAGCTGTCATTGTATATGCAACTGAATTATAAACCAGGTATAGAAATAGCAGAAGAAGAAGCTATCAATACTGTGCTAGAGGAGAATCATTATCAAGATGTTCGTAAGAGAGTTGACTATGACCTTACAGTACTTGGTATAGGATGTACCAAGCATCAATTCTTACCCGGTCAAGGTATTCAAGTTGAATATGTAGACCCTGCTAATATTGTATACAGCTATACTGAAGACCCTCATTTTAAAGATTGTTTTTATTGGGGAGAAGTAAAGACTGTTCCAATCACAGAGTTGGTAAAGATTAATCCTGACATTACTAATGAGCAAATGAAAGAGGTTAGTAGTTATAGTCAATCATGGTATGACTATTACAATGTTGCTCAACAGTATCAGAACGATATATTCTATAGAGACTCTTGCACGTTATTATACTTTAACTATAAAACTACAAATACTTTTACTCACAAAAAGAAAAGACTTGAGTCTGGTGGGTACAAGGTGATTGAGAAAGATGACCAATTCAATCCACCTGCTGAAATGATGGAGGAGGGTAGATTTGAAAAAGTAGAAAAGAAGATAGAAGTTTGGTACGAAGGCATTATGGTAATGGGTACAAACATTGTCTTAAAATGGGAGATGATGGAGAACATGGTTCGCCCAAAGTCTGCTAGTCAATTTGCAATGCCTAGCTATGTAGCTTGCGCCCCAAGAATGTACAAAGGAAACATTGAATCATTGGTTAGGAGGATGATTCCTTTTGCTGATCTTATTCAAATTACACATTTAAAACTGCAACAAGTAATATCTAGAGTTGTGCCTGATGGTGTGTTTATAGATGCCGATGGTCTAAATGATGTGGATTTAGGGACTGGACAAGCATACAATCCTGAAGACGCATTAAGGATGTATATGCAGACTGGTAGTGTTATCGGAAGAAGCTATACTCAGGATGGAGATTATAACCAAGCTAAGATTCCTATTACTCAGCTTACTGCTAATTCAGGTCAAGCAAAAATGGGTTCATTGATTGGTAACTATAATCATTATCTAGATATGATTCGTTCCGTTACAGGATTGAATGAAGCAAGAGATGGGTCTACACCTGATCCTAATTCTTTAGTTGGTGTGCAAAAGTTGGCAGCATTAAATTCTAATACTGCAACTAGACATATATTAGACGCTAGTCTTTATATTACAAGAACAATAGCTGAAGGACTTTCTTGTCGTATCTCTGATTTATTAGAGTATGCAGATTTTAAGGATGAGTTTGCAATGCAAATTGGTAAATACAATGTTGGTATACTTGATGAGATTAAAGACTTGTATATCTATGACTTCGGAGTATTTATAGATGTAGCTCCTGATGAAGAGCAAAAGCAAAAGTTAGAAGAAAATATTCAGATGGCTTTATCTAAGGGAGATATAAACCTAGAAGACGCTATTGATATTCGTGAGCTTAGAAATATTAAGTTAGCAAATCAATTACTAAAAGTTAAGCGTACACAAAAAGCGGAGAAGGATCAGCAGATGGCTATGCAACAGCAGCAGCAACAAGCAGAGATTAATATGCAGTCACAACAGATGGCGGCACAAACTGCTATGCAAAAGTTAGAAGCAGAGACTCAGTCTAAGATGCAAATAAAACAAGCGGAGATTGCATTTGAGATTGATAAGATGCAGCAAGAGGCTCAGTTAAAGTTTGCATTGATGGAAAAAGAATTTAACTTAAATATGCAGATTAAAGGAATAGACCAATCTGGATTAGCAGATAGAGAAGTTCAGCGTGAAGATGCAAAAGCACAGCGAATTAGTCAGCAAAATACTCAGCAGTCTAAATTAATCGATCAGCGTAAAAAAGATTTACCACCTATTGATTTTGAATCCAACGAAGATTCGTTAGATGGCTTTGACTTTGCTGAATTTAACCCTAGATAGGGATAAGTTTTTTATTGTAACTTTGTAAAAATATAATTAAATGGAAATTAAAGTAAGAGCAGTAGAGGATCATGGAGAAAAGTCAGTTCAAGAAGTTGAACAAGAATTACTTGAAAAGCATGAACAACAACTTGAAGGAAGTGGTGGTGACGAATCAGGAAATGAATCAAGCCCTGAGAGTGCCTCCTCCATACAAGAGCAAGAAAATATACAGCCGCAAGGCGAAACACAAACTCAGTCCTCAGAGTTAAACGAGGAAGACGTTCTTTCATATATAGGAAAGAGATATGGTAGAGAGATATCATCATTAGATGAACTCGCTGAGGCTCGTAAAGAGAATGAGGAGTTACCTGAAGATGTTGCTACCTATCTTAAATTTAAAAAAGAAACTGGTAGAGGTTTAAATGATTTTGTTAGTGCTAACAAAAATTATGATGACCTTGATCCAGACCAACTCTTAGCAGAGTATTATCGTCAGACTGAAAAGGAACTAGATGGAGAAGATATTAGTTACCTCATCAAGGACAAGTTTGGTTATGACGAAGAGTATGACGAAGATGATGTCGTTAAGAAAAAAAACATTGCTAAGAAAAAGGAGCTTGCAAAAGCTAAAAATTTCTTTGAGGATTACAAACAGAAATACTCCACCCCACTAGAGTCTAGTGCCGGGTCGGCTTCCGTGGAAAACCAAGAAGAAGTTAAGGCTTACAAGAAATATATAGATGATGCAAAGACGTATCAAGAGGAGCTAGAGAGAAAGTCAAATTGGTTTGTAAATAAAACCGAAGAGGTGTTCAACGATGAATTCAAAGGTTTTGATTTCAAGATTGGAGAACAGCAAATAACATTCTCACCTGGTGAAAAGTCTGAGTTAAAGAAGAGTCAGCTAGACGTTAACAACTTTGTAAATAAGTTTCTAGATGAGTCGGGAATGATGAAGGATGCCAAAGGATATCATAGAGCATTATCAATTGCAATGAACCCTGAAAAGTTTGCTCAATTTTTTTATGAGCAAGGGAAGTCCGATACGGTTACGGATTCCGCAAAGAAGTCGAAGAATATAAACTTCAATTCTGTGCGATCTACACCAGAGGTATCCAACAAAGGGGGAACGCAAATTAAGGCACTTAGTTCGACATCGAGTCGTGGCCTTACAATAAGATCGAAAAAAAACAATTAATAAAGTCCTCTGAATAAAATAGGAGGCATTTAAAAAAATGGCTGGAAGTTTAGTCACTGGTGGAGTTGCGTTGCAACCGTCAGCAGAACAGGTAGCATTGTCTACCAATTATATTACAAACTTTGATTTCTTGAATCAGTATCTTCCTGATACTTACGAGAAGGAGTTTGAGAGATATGGTAACCGTACCATCTCTGGATTTTTAAGAATGGTTGGTGCAGAGATGCCATCCAACTCTGACCTCATCAAGTGGGCAGAACAAGGACGTTTGCACACAAAGTATAAAGCCTGTACATTAGCTACTTACACCGGTGCTGAAACAGTTCAGACAGTTACAGTTCCGACTGCACAGTTAATCCCTGGTACAGGGGCAATCGCTGTTCGTGTTGGTCAGACAATTTTCCTTACAGACGAGACTGCTGGTTCAGCATTTTCTAACAAAGCAATTGTTACTGCTGTTGGGCCTACTGCTGCGCTTGCAGCTAATGAATTTACAATTGCATACTACGAAGCTACTCAAGCTAATTACGCTGCTGCAAGTACTATTACTATGTTTGCATATGGTTCTGAGTTCCAAAAAGGAACAAGTGGAATGGTAGGTTCATTAGAAGCTGATGATCTTTTCTTATCTAACAACCCTATCATCCTTAAAGACACATATGCTGTCAATGGTTCTGATATGGCGCAGATTGGATGGGTTGAAGTTACAACTGAGAATGGAGCGAATGGATACCTTTGGTACTTGAAGTCTGAGCATGAAACAAGATTACGTTTCGATGATATGCTTGAGACTGCAATGATTGAGGCTGTTCCTGCTGCTGTTGGTTCAGGTGCAACTGCTGCTGGATTTATTGGTTCAGAAGGTATCTTTAGTGCTGTAGGCGCAAGAGGTAATGTTTGGGACGGTGGTTTCCCAGTAGCGTTAGCAGATTTTGATGCTATCATTTCACGACTTGATAAGCAAGGTGCAATTGAGGAGAATGCAATCTTCCTTGATCGTCAGTTTGGTTTTGCAATCGATGATATGCTTGCTGCTCAGAACTCTTATGGAGCAGGTGGTACATCTTACGGATTGTTTGACAATGACGAGGAGATGGCACTTAATCTAGGATTCTCAGGATTCCGAAGAGGTTATGACTTCTACAAGACAGACTGGAAATACTTGAACGACCCTACAATGCGTGGTGGTTTAGTTGGTGGTAAAATAAGTGGACTTTTAGTTCCTGCTGGTTCAACTAGCGTTTACGACCAAGTGTTAGGAAAGAACGCAAAGCGTCCATTCCTTCATGTTCGTTACCGAGCTTCTCAGACTGAGGACAGACGATACAAAACTTGGATGACTGGTTCTGCTGGTGGTGCAAGAACATCTTCTCTAGATGCAATGGAAGTTAACTTCCTTTCTGAGAGAGCTGTTTGTGTCATGGGAGCAAACAACTTTGTATTATTCCAAGGATAATATAAAACCAAATAGGGGGAGGTTCGCCTCCCCTTTTTTTAAACTTTAATTAAATCAAATGAAAAAAAATAATACCATTTCAAAAGACATGATATTTGTCTTGAATCAAACAAACCCCCCATTGAGTTTTATGTTGAACTCTAGAAACTCTTCAAGTAATCCCCTTATGCATTGGGACGGTTCTCAGAATAGAGCCTTACGTTATGCAAAGAATCAAAAATCTGTTTTTGAGGATGAGCAAGATGGCAACTTTATATTAGAGCCTATTGTATTTGAAGATGGATCTTTAGTTGTCCCAAAGACTAATCCAGCATTACAACAATTTTTAACTCTTCACCCTTCTTTTAATAAAACATTTAGTTTGTTAGATCATGAGAAAGAAGCTCAAGAAGATGTAGAGATATTAAACATGGAGGTAGATGCTTTAATAAAAGCAAAAGAATTAAGTTTAGACATGACTTTAACTGTAGCTAGAGTCCAGTTAGGATTAGATGTTGACAAGATTAGTACTGCTGAAATCAAAAGAGATGTCCTAGTTTACGCTAGAAACTATCCGGAAGATTTCTTGATTACTATTCAAGATCCAAACCTTTCTGTTCAAGATACTGTTGCTAGATGTTTTGACGAAACTATTCTTCGTTTACGAAACAAGAATAGAGATGTTTTCATTAACCTTCCTAACAATAAGACAAAGTTAATAACGCTTCCTATCGGAGAAGAAAGGAATTATGCTGTTGCGTCATTCTTAAAGACTGATGATGGCTTACCAACTTTAAAAATGTTAGAGAAACACTTAGAAAAATAACACGCATAATATGCCAATGCAGATATCGATATCGAATGCAATAGGTGGTGGCGGTGGTAACACCGGAATTCCATCAGGGCCTACATTCGATGGATTCATAATGGAGCTTACTGTTACAGGTAGCGATGCCTTTTTGTTAAGAGGAATAAACACCCTAACGTATAACGCTCAAGTTGATTGGGGAGATGGTACTGTAGATACAGTAACCACTTGGGACGGAGGGTCTCACGTTTACGCTTCTACAGGAACATATCAAGTAAAGATAAGCGGAACTTTCCCTGCCTTTAATTATGCAAGTATTGCGGGTGCTTGGAAAGACTACTTAACAAGAATAGTTCAATGGGGGAATATAGAATGGAAAAGTTTCTTTGGAGCTTTTGGAGTATTCCCTAACTTAACATCATTACCTTCAGACTATCCCGATATAACAGGTTTAACAGACAGAAGACCATCGCAAATGTTTTTTCAATGTTTCGCACTTACTGAGTGCGACTTGTCTAATTGGCAAAATACAGGGAACTTTGCAGGTGACTCTTCCGATATGTTAAACGGTTTAACAAAGGCAACCAATATTAATCTAACAGGTTGGGACACAAGTGGCTTTACAAACGCTGAAGGGTTTATGACAGAGTGCGGTAGACTCACAGGAGGCTGTACTGTAACTGCCCCTAATTTAGATTGGAGTTCAACGGCTACTATGAAAGAAATGTTTTTTAGGTCTTGTTTACTTCCTGCTACAGATTTAAGTAATTGGACTTTAAGGACAGCAGGGGTTACTTTAGAAGATTTCTTTCAGCAAGCAGGATTCCTTAGCACCCCTATATTTAACGGAATTTCTACGCCCGACCTTTCAACTTGGAATAACACTTCGGGAATAAAAAATATAAAAGAATTTGCATTTAATGCTTTTGCTTTAAAAAGTGTCAACTTAACAGGTTGGGATACATCCAATGTTACTAATATGTCATTTGCTTTTAAAGGAGCGCAACACCTTGAAGAGATAGCAGGATTAAGTACAATAGATGTTTCAAGTGTTACTTTTGCAAATGAAGTGTTCTATGACACAAGAAGGCTTCACTTTACTAATCACAATTTCGGAACAAGTTGGAATAATTGGGCATCAATGACGGGTAGTTTTAGTAGGTTCTTTTTTAGAAACGGATACAGCCTTACAGCCGCTACAGCAGGCCCTACTCCTACAATAGCAGATTGGTCTATGCCAACTGCTACAGGGCAGTGTCAATTCTTATTTTCAGCAAGTAGATATGTTGATGGTTCTACTCTTACTTTAAATTGGAATCATCCTAACTGCACAGCTTTAAATGCAGCCTTTTATGAAATGGAAGGTGTTAGCACATTGAATTTTAATATGACAACTACTACTGCATTAACCAATATGCTAAGTTTTGCAAGAGCGACACCAAATTTAGATTCAATAACATTTGGTTCTAATATGGATTTTAGAGGAGTCACTACTATGCAAAATGCTTTCTTTAATGTAAAAATAGGAACTTTTAATTTAGTATTTGATTCTGCTGTTAACTTTCAATCTATCACCAACTTGATAAACTTTACAGGGACAGCGTCAAGGGTAATTGCTACATCTGATTATGATGCTTTATTGGTAAGGTTTGAGGCAACCAATAGCAATACAGTTACATTAGGTGCAGGAGGGTCTCAGTACACCGCAGGAAGTGCAGCAGCG
>Ga0209634_1001671_pt1 | contig 16079 bp, 16 predicted proteins | sample LinPmetageLP40_FD_184043 | JGI IMG/M metagenome (GOLD analysis project Ga0209634, IMG submission 184043) | Marine viral communities from the Pacific Ocean - LP-40 (SPAdes) (version 2) | ecosystem: Environmental > Aquatic > Marine > Oceanic | place: Pacific Ocean | collected 2010-08-26
ACAACCAAGTAAAAAAAAGAAACAATCAAGTAAAAAAAAGAAACAACCAAGTAAAAAAAAGAAACAACCAAGTAAAAAAAAGAAACAACCAAGTAAAAAAAAGAAACAACCTAAACTAAATAAAAGTTTTAAAAGGAAACAAAATTCACGTAATGTTAATTATCAAAACATAATATAATAGGTTAAAATATATTTAATTTATTTAGTAATTATATTATGAATTGTTCTAATCATCAAACCGCTGACAATATGATTGATAAATTTATTGAACTAAAGCAGGCAACCGATTTATGTAAATTAGATTCATTTGATAAAAAAACACCACAATTTACGCTTAAAGATACTTATAAAGTATGCAAAATTGTCGATGTTTATGATGGAGATACTATACGTGGTGTTTTTGAAAATAATGGAATGTATAATAAATGGACAATACGAATGTATGGATATGATTCGCCTGAAATGAGACCTTCAAAAAAATTGGAAAATCGCGATGAAATAAAAGCCAAGGCTAAAGAAAGCCGTGATTACTTGAAAACTAAGATACTAAATAAAACTGTTTTACTTCACTGTTTAGATTTTGATAAATACGGACGTGTTTTAGGAAATGTCTATTTAGAAGAATTTGGTAACCAATCAGTTAATGATCATATGGTAGAAATGAAATATGGATATACCTATTTTGGCGGAACTAAAAAAAAGTAATTTAAAATTTAATATAAAATCTATTTTTTATTTTTTTTATTTTTTATATTCATTGTAATGTCAAGTATTGTAGCTGTATCTAGTCTTATTTTTGGTAAACAAATAGTTGTTCAAACTATTTCATCAACATCATCATCAATTATTTCGACAATTAAAACGATATCTGATAATTACGATAATGAAACGAAAGAACTATTTAACAGATTAGACATTAAGTTTAAATTAGAAATAATTACAAAATATATTGAATCAATTGAATTTAATAAACATTTAGATAACAAGTCTATAGATCTATGTGTAGAATATATAAAAGAAATTTTGATTATGATAGAAAATGAAGTAAATACTTTAGAAAAGGAAATTGAAATATATAAAAATCGATGGGTCAAAAATTTATCTAGCGGATCATTCAAAACACAATTTACAAATATAGAATCGCATGTCAATATTTTAGAGCAACGTTTTAATATCTTAATTAAAATTTTAAAAAATTAGATTATTATATAAATGATGCTTTTGTGTATATTTATTAATATTTTTACTATAATTTTATTAATTTGCTTAATAGCTAATAAATATGAGAAACAACGACAAATAGAACAATTTGTAGACGGTTATGGACATGGAAGCACATTTGGTGAATATTTTCCTCCAAATCCACCATGTGATCTCGAGTTTAATTGTTTTGCGGGACTACCTATGAGAAACAAAACATATTCAAATATGTGCGAACCAGCTATTCAACAAATCGATGGATTAAATGTAGGATCTACATGTAATAGTGAACAAAGACTTTTACGAGAACCAGTTCAGCCCGAAGGGAATTGTTATAGAACTTATTAACGTCATTTTACAAATAATTTATAATAAATGAATTTAAAAATATATTCTATTAATTTAATAAATATGGCTGGTATTTATGATTATATAGTTCAATCCGATTATAAAAAAGAAAGTATTACATTAAATGATAATAAAACTGTTTTAAATGATAATAAAACTATTTTAAATAAAAGTAAGAGTTCAGAAATTAACGAAATAGTAAAAATTGATAACGAAAGTATTCAGACAAATGAAAACTTAAATATGAATGATTTCTTTAAATCGGCTTCATACATTATAACATACATGATGGATGATTATAGTACAACTCTTGTTGATGTAGTATCTTAACCTTCATCTAATTTATCATATAAAATAATATCAAGTATACGTTTGTTATTTTCAGGAGTACTCAATGGTAGAGTCCAATAATTATTATAACCATCATAAGAACTATATAAAACTATATCTTCATTTTCAAAATCATTCATAATTTCATTTTTATCATTGAATGTTTCAATTAAGAAAAAATTTGTATCGCTATCATAATAATTAATACTATTTTGTTTTAATTTATTTTGAAAATCTATTCTTTCTTTTGCTATTTTTTCTTTTAAATTTATATAGTATTTATCATCTAAAACTGTTAAGGCAAGTTGTTCACTAAAATGATCAATTGGATTTATGACTTGAGTTTTTTTTATTAAATCAGAGATTTCTTCACTTGTAATAATATAGCAAAGTTCTAAATTTTCAATTGAATAAAAATTATTGAATGAGCGTAAAACTATTGTATTTGGTCTTTTTTTAACTAATTTTATAGAATCTAAAATTTTATCATTTTCTTTACTTATTACTTTTTCCTTTTTGACAAAATCCATGTATCGTTCATCAATAACCAATATAATATTATCTTCTAATTTTTCTAAAAATAATCGCCATTTTGTATTTTCACGAATACATAAACCACTAATATTATTTGGAGATGTTAGGTAAACCATTTTAGAATTCGCACCAAAATTGAAATTAGAATAATTTATATCCAGAAATCTATTATATGTATTTTTTAAGGTCACCAAAGAAATATTATTTTTATTTTCTAAAGCAGCTAATTCTAAAAAAGGATATACTGGTTGTGTTGTAAGTATGTCATGACCTTTAGAAACAAATAATTCAACTATTTTTTTTAACGCATCAAATTCAGTCTTGAAAAACACGATTTGATCTTTTGAAACTTTATTTTTTTTCGATAATATAGTGTCTAGTATACTATCATATTTACCCATAGTATTAAATTTATTAAAGACTTTATCGGATTTTAAAAATTTAGTAACCTTGGATGAATATGGATACGGATTTTGCTTTGTAAGTAAAAGAGTTTTATCTTGATCATTTCGCTTTATTGTTTTTGTAATATAGGCATTTTTAAATACTCTATCATTATTATAAAGTTTATTAGGAGAAACAATATTCATCAATTCCTTATTATTATTAAAATTATCGGTTGATAAAATCTTTCCAGTTATATCATTAAATGGAGCTCGCAATGAATGATCTAAAATAGGTTTTAATTTCTTAGCAGAAGCATAAAAAACATCATTTAGTGAATTGCCCATGAGTCTACTTAAATCTATATGATGCCTTTTATTTTTATTAAAGTTAAACTCTTCATCCATACGTATTGTTGTAATTGCGATTTTGTTTTCATATAATTCTTGCGATAAGACATTTGAAAAATTTTCTATGGCACTTTCAGTTATGATTTTGTCTGGATGATTCATATTATATTTTATATTTTTACCCTTATGGGAACTAAAATTTATAATTCGTCCATTAGTTTTATAGGATACCATCCTCTTTGTAATAAGTTGTGACAAAACCACCATAGATTCAAAATTAACCACAAGTTCTTCTTTCATATCACTTTCATTTTTATCTAATAATAAAGATGAACCTTTAGTTATATTTGTAGCATTTATTAGAATAGAAACATTTTTCATTTGTTTTTTTACTGAATCAAATAGTTTATCAATAGATTTCTTCTTTCTGAAATCTGTGGCAAAACTAAATACATTAGATGGATTATTTTGTAATAATTCTTCTTGAACTTTTTTTACTTTTTCTTTGTCTTTACCAGTTATAAATATTTTACATTTATAAGTATTACTAATATATTTAGCTATAAAGTAACCAATTCCACTGGTTGCTCCTGTAACTAATACCTTTTCCTTTTTCATGGTGTTCATGGATTTATATTTATCAGTCTTTTTCTTGGTTTTCTTATCTATTTCCATTTGTTTTGTTTTATTAGACATTTTTAAGGTATCAAAATACTTTAGCATATCTTGATAGTAATTTTGAGCGAAATTTTCTTGTACACGTTGTTTACGATATTTATAATAAATAAAAAAAATTAAAATAGCAAAAATCACTAAAAGTATATTTAGTATCATTATTATTAATAAATTTTATTTTTTTTTCTGGAATAATTTTATATATGTTTTCAGCATTTGGTTCAATGATAAATGACGATTTAGAAACCGGTCTTATAGAGACATTTAGTTCAAATAATTATTCTGATTCTACTAATAATTGCTACGTTGATGGTACAAAGATTATGTGTAAAAGCAATAATGGAAGTTCTCGCAATAATACAACTACTCAAGTACAAGACGATCCAGAAGAAGAACAGGGATCTAATAATACACCCACTCAAGATTCATCTCCTCAACCAACTAAGTCTAGAGTAATTAGAAAATTTCCAGATGACCCAAACCCATCTGTAACAGAACAATTTCAAAATAGGACTCAGCAGTCTCAAGAGGAATCAAGTGAATCTAGTAGTTCAGACTCTGATAGTGATCCAGAGTTAGATGCCGCTGATAATGAAGATGCCAAACAGCGCGAAAGCGAAGGTAAAAATTCTAGTGTAAACGACATGAATAGAAGAGAGCGACCACAAACTACACCAGCCTCGGCAGTTGTAGATGATCCAGATGTTACTAGTGGATCTGTTCTAGATGAATCAGATGAATCAGATGAATCCGGTGAATCAGGTGATGAAGACAGCACTGAATCAACGGGACCAGCTATTACTGAACAATTCTCAAATATGAAATCTGTAGCGCAAAAGGCAACCTCATCGAATATTATTCTAAAGGGTGTTCTATTTAGTTGCGTATTTTACATATTAGTTTACGATGAAACAAGAAAAAAAGTAATGAAAGAATTAACAAAATCGATGAAATTTTTAAAATCAGAACATTATGAATATATATCAGTATTAATATTTTTCGTATTATATTATATCATTAGCATTTTCCTTTAATCAAATAACTTTTTATTCATTAATCATAACGAATTGCTTATGAAATCTATCATACAAATTTTTTATATCATCATCGCTAACACATGATGTGTCGATTGAATTAATAGTATTATCTGAAGCCTGACCGTGATGTTCTAAAAATACACAATCCTTGAATATATTTTTAATTTTATCTTTAAGAAAATTATTCAACGAACTATAATAACTTTGTTTAAATTCAACAAGTGTTTCATTTACTTCTTGATTATAGTAACCTGCTATACGATATAGTAATTTATCTAAGCTTTTATCAAATGTTTCAGTACCTTTAATATAACTTGTTTCAAATTCTTCTCTAACTTTCATGTAATTTAGAAGTTTATGGTAAACTTCTTGAACATTTTGTAGATTTTTAATTATCAAATATCTAATAAAATCTATTTTATTTACATTTGAAGTAAGATTAATATCTATTAAATCTAGCATAGATTCTCGAAGTTGTTTATCATTTCTAATAGTAAAGAATCTAAAGTTATTTATGGTAAGAGAATCCGATATTAGAACATCTCCACCCATTTCATTTTCAATAATTGGATTATATTCAATTGCTTTGGTATCTGCCATACAATCGGATGGAGAAATATAAACTTTTGTTAAATTTGTATATTCAATCGGTCGTTTTAAACTAGTAAATTCTAGAATTATCGATAAACTTGAAGATACATTACTATTTCCAACAAAATTACAAAAATCTAATATCATACTATAATCTCTAGGTGTTAAATTATGATTTACAATAAATGTATTTTCATCGTAATTATTTACTTCATTATCTGAGAATGTATCATAAAATTGGTCTATCAAAATTCTAACAATTCTAAAACGTTTGTCATGTCGTAAGTTTTTATAAATTTGTGGATTTTCATGATCAAGTTTTTCTTGATGTGGAAATGAACCAATTACAAATAAGAATATAGTTGTTTTATTATGACCATCAAGATATTCTTCTTTTAGATTCAAATAATCTAAAAGTTTTTCATTAAGTAATTCGGTAATAATCATTGCCTAAAAATAACAATAATAAAAATATAATCATTGAGATTTTTTATTCAAATTTATAAATATTAATATATTTAATAACTTCTATAATTAATAGCGATCTCTTTTGCTGATGTGTCTTTATTATAGTAATTGACCGGTCTATCAAATTCTTGGCCAAATCTAGGATCTGGTCCATCAACATGTTTTCTTAGTTCATCTATAAATCCTTTAGTTGATTGATTAATTAGCATAATCATGGGTGTAATTTGATTAGAAACAATTTCATTTGTATTTTTATTTATGACCTTTCCAGTCATTCCAAAGAGTATGTCTGTTCCAAAAATGTCGACTAATGAACCATTGGTAATTTGATCGATTTCTTCATCACTAAATCCAATTATTTTTGTATCTCCCGTTTTGTAATCTTCATTCATTATTTTATAAAGTTACATTTCTTAACGTTAAAATAAATTAATCAATTTTATAATTTTAATTACTTTTTATTTTATAAATTGTAGTACTAAACATAATACAGTAAGAATGATAAACAGTACTAATATGATTATTTTTTTATTAAATATCAATTTATACTGCGTATAACTATAGTCATTTTCATTTTTAATAACCGAATCTTTTGTTTTATTAATTATCGATGTTAGAAACGTTTCTAATGGTGTTCCTCCAGTACCAGTAGACGGAGACTTTGTATTAGATTGTTTCACAATATAGCTTTGAACAATTTTATGATGAATGTTTCTAAAAGCAACTAATTTATTTACACAATCATTATATAATTTAATTGCCCTTGGGCTAGATATAATATCATTTTTAATATAATAATGTATGTTGTTTGTTTTTTCGATATTTTCAAGTAACATTCGATGATTTCCGGGCATATATTTTCGCTGTTCCATCAGAAAATGATGTTTATTATGACTTATCCCTAAGAATATATCTTCTAATTGAATCAAAGAACTTTGCGCTGCGGACGCACCAGCAAATTTCAGTGGAGGAATATCATCGCATCCAGCTATTTGTATACCATTTTCCAATTTGCGAGATCCCCATAGATATTGACGATGAGTATTAAAGAATATTTCAGGATCACACCTTTCATTCATACGACACATGATCTTATTTTGTTTATCAAGTAGATTCGATATCTTAAAAAGACAATCTAAAGCAATATCATTGGCGATTAATTCACTTTCCGGATTTTTGTTTGAAATCATTGAATTTAAGAATTCCAGATTTTCGGCTATCAAGTTTACTATTTCGGCGCAACAACCTTCTATAGCAGTTGAGATAAGATAAAACCATTCTTCTGACCTACGTTCTTCGGATGTTGTGGTAAGAAAATGAATACATTCTAAATTATCTAGAGAAAATGGTTCGTTGACTTCTTTCAAACGCCAATTCCAAAGAACTACAGATGAATATGTCAAAACAGTTGGTAAACCCAGTATCTTTGATGAATAATACCAAGGTACACCAATACATGCTGGTATTATGTTTTCTGATTCACCACACCACATAAATCGATGAACCAAAAAGCTTGTTCCGGTGTATATATATCGAAGTTTAGAGATATCTAATGTTGATGTCTTTCTAGATAATAGGTTTTTAATTATATTAATATTTATCGGTGAGAATTCATACTCTTTGATATACCTTTTAAATTTGTCAGGATCATTATAGACATCATTTCTGAAAAAATTAGATAAATAAAATAATTCTATAGGAAAAGATTCGCAACATCTAGAAGGCAGAAATCCAGAAGAGTAATTTGATACCATTAAATAGTAACTTGTAATATTAAAGATAAATATAGTTAAATAATTTCAATTTTAAAATTTAATTTAATCGCACTTAGGTGCCAAACATAATTTAATATCTCCTAGAGAAGCCACTGAATACTTGAGAATCAATGGGTAATCATTCTTCAAGTATAGTTCGATGCTATTACACAAGTTGGTACACTTGCTGAAAAGAACCAAATGCTTTAAGGCAAAGATTCCTTGAACAATTTCGTCGGGATTTTCATTTTTAACGAATGATAATCCACTATTAGTTTCACCTATACTGGTTTCCTGGCTGGCAAAATGTCCTTTACAGCTAAAAATTAGCTGATTTTCGGTGCTCTTGATTTCGAGATTATCGGCTAAATTATGCATATCACGACAAATCTTCTGGAAATCGACTGATGGCATAGTGATCACTGAATCAAAAACAGCTGGTGGGATCTGAATATTTTCTTCATGAAGATCCATCAAGTTAAGATTGTATTTAGTAGTTGTGTTCTTTTCACTATTTTCGATCTTGATTCCGAGAACATTTTCGTTTTCCCGTTCCAAAAATAAAGTTAACGTATCTGAATTACCCATGGTCTTTATCAGTTTGAAAAAGTTCAACATATTGATACCCAAAATCTTCTTTTCTTCACATTTGTAGTATTCAAAATTACCGGCACTTAACTTCAGATGAACTAAAACGGTGTGCGATGAATCCATAGCCATTACCTTAATACCAGTGCTATCAATTTCAAAATTCGCATCGGTTAAAATTTCTTTCAAAGCTTCAGTTAATACACGAAATGCGGCGGATTGAACCGTCTTTATTTCAAGGCTGTAACTGTCTGACATTTTATATAGTTAAGTTTATTATTGATGTCTTTAAATGTAAAAATATTAGTATTATAATTGATTTTATTGATATAAAATATAGTTTAATCTATACCTGAGGTCCACTAATAGGATTAGAATCTTGCTAAGCAAATGATCTATCAACATCTCTCATATTTTTATCCGCTGCTTCATCCTGCTCTTTACTTCCAAGATACAAATCTTCGCCGGAAAATTCACCTACCATTATTCCAGATACTATGAGACATATTACAGAACCCATTATTTTAAAAATACACATTTTATCACCAATATTATTTCTATAATCAGCTATTAAAACGATTGATCCTACAATCAAAATCACAATACTAAAAATCATCGCATACTCTTTATTACGCTGACTTATTTGATACGGAGCAAGTTCTGTTTCTGGTCGGTTGTCAATTTCATAAACACTATTCGCAATAAAATCTGGTAATACAGAAGGCATCTTATTCCGAAATAAAAGTAGAACTGGCATCAACATGACTATCAAGAAAATAATCAAACCGAAAAAGTCATTACCGATTCCACCCAATAATATGAATACTATAAAAACAATCAACAGTAGAAGCATAAAGTATATGTAAGACTTGATTCTATATTTGACTGTACCTTTACGGATAGTATCTATTTTTAGATCATTTAGCGTTGTTTTTTCACTCATTAAATATATTCTATATTTTTTTATCAAATATTGTCATATTTCAAATATTAACTGGTTTGTTTCTTATTAATAGTTATTAAACATAGTTAAACATAAAAGTCGGCTAAATTAACTTATCTTTTTAAATCAAGTTTATTAAAAAAAAAATAAAATTAACTAGTTAAATAGATAAAAATATAATCATCTAAATCTAATGCCACTTAAAATACAAAATATATATAAATTATTTACTAAAGAAGATACATTAAATGTACACAAAATTCTTGGTATCTCATGTCTGGCACATTTTGTATACCAATTTATATTTTTATTCAATCATAATCAAATGAATTTTAGAGAAAATAAATTCACACCTTTACTACTATTAATTCACGGATGTTTAAGTTGTTCTAGCTTAATCTTTCATGTTCCTTTAAAGAGACATTCTGGATTGCCGATTATCAATAAAGAAATACGTCTTCATAGTATAATATTTGGATTACGATCTGTTATTTGTAGTTTGCTATTATACTATAATATTACTAAGTTAGTTAATATAATTGTAATAAATTTAACCATGTTGCTAGCTGATGTCGTTACTAAACACCTTCATTCTAATACTACAACTATGCGAGATATGCCATTTGGTAAGAACCTAACGGAGCAAGAACAAAAAAGTATAACTCGAATGCACTCATATAATCAGTTTAGCGCTACAATTTTTACGATGATTAATGTTGACACGGCATTTTCACCATTAGTTGCGATTCAGTTAGCTGTTTTTTTAATGACATTAGTAAGAAAATCAATTATTAAAGAACTAGATTGGCATAGAATTTACGCTATAAGTTTATGGATTAATATATTGTTACTTTGGACGATTGATGATGCGTTGAATATATTGTTGATAATAACTGGTTCATATATAGTAGGAAATGCGAGAATATTATATAGAATTAATAAGTATTTTATCTGGAACATAGTATTATGTAGTTACTATATATTGCTAACAAATAATATTAATTATCATTTTTCAGCAGATCAAAAATATGTTATTAGTAATTTTATAATAGTATATTATTTGATTAAAAGTCTGTATAGATCTAAGGCACTATGGATATAGATTCTAATAATAGTTAATTGTAATAAACTTAACAATATTACTAGCTGATATCGTTACTAATCAGCTTTTCATTAATAGTGAATTTTGTATATTTTAGAAGGAATTTAGCTATTGTGTTTGGATGTCACCCAAATTTACAATATTTACTGTCGGTTTGACAAATTGTAAATTAAATTATTAAGTAATCCTAATTAAATTTCATTAATTCAAAAATCATGAGAGTTAAACATTTTTCGATTTCATCAATTGTAATATCTCCTATATTTCCAATACGTATTATATTTGGTTTATTTAATGGAGATGGATATAATACGATATTATGTTTTCTTAAATTTTTAGAATACTCGTCAAAATCAAAATTAGTAATATAGTCAGGTATATAATACGTCGAAACGATTGGTGAATTTATTTCTTTATTTAAATATGGTACAAATCCTATATCAGTCAATGTATTGTAAATAATTGTATTCATTTTGATATAATGTTCATATCTCTTTTGAATTCCCCCATTAATAATTAGTTCGTTTAATGATGTATTTAATGAATTTATGATTTGAACTGGTGGTGTAAATCTAAATTGATTTTCATTTTCTAAATCAATATATTGTGAATAAAGGTCTAAACTTAGTGAATTATTAGAATTTTTACATTCTATTAACGAATCTTTTTTAGAAATTACAAATGATAACCCTGGATGACTATGTAAACATTTATTAGAGCTCCCTACTAAATAATCTATATCCAAACCATTTATATCAATCGGAACTCCTCCATATGAACTTATCGCATCTAATATTATTTTTTTGTTGTATTTTTTTGCGATAGGAATTATACTTTCAATTGGGTTTATAATTCCAGTCGTGGTTTCATTATGAACCAATGCTACATGTGTAGAATCACTATTTTTAATAGTGGTTTCTATTATTTTTGGGGTAATTTGTGTATTACTTTCGAGTGAAACATAATCATCTAATTTATTATGAATACTACACAAATCTTTTAATCTGTCACCATAAATACCATTTGAAAATACACTTATTTTAGAATTATTTGGTAATGATGATATAACGGCCTCATTTCCATAAGTACCAGATCCTTGAACTAGTATAGATGTGTATTTATCTTTATTTGTACCACTAATAACCAACAAGTTTTTTCTTACAGATTGAATAATTGATGTAAAAATAGGTTCTCGTGCCGAATAATCTATATTTAATTTATATTTTACACGAGATGAAGTAGTTAATGGCCCTGGAATTAATAATATATTTCGAAACATATATCAATTAAAAAAGAAAAATAATCTAATAAAAAATTATTGTATTTTTTTAATTGATAATTGCGTTGAATAATTAATATTAGATATAAATTTTTCAAATAAAAATACACACATATTAAAAAAGAATTAAATAATTTAAGAATATACTAACACACTATTATTTGTGTTGTTTATAAATACAACTATCAAATGGGATTTCCATTTCTTTATTTATCATCGATTTATCATTAATATTTTTGTCATTATTCCATATCTTTATGATACAAAATGATTTTTTGGGACTTATAGATATACCATTAACACAAGTGTAATCATTAATTATATTTTCACTTAATAGAAAGATACTTAACTCCGTCCAATATTTTTTTATATTTCCCTTTGTTATTTTAAAAGACCAACATCCTCCATTAATATTTTTTTTGTCCTCCCACATAGGTTGAATACCACCTCTCATTAAGAAAAGCATGCTGTTTTCAATTATTTTATTATTTAAAAATTCATATGTATTCCAAAAATCATTTATCGATTCTAGACTTGAAATTTTCTTATAGCTGTTAATGTCCCACTTGGTATCATTTGGATCATGATACCAAAGGATCCATTTATCATTTAACCTTTTTACTGATGATTCATCGGCATTTATGGTATTAGAAGCCGATAAATCAGATTGTGTGCTAGTAACTTTCGTTGCCATATAGAATAATATTTATATAAACGTTTTAAATAGGTTTACTTAAATACATATTTATATTAAAAATCAATTTTTAAATTCATACCCTGATGTATCATACCGGTTTCAGTAATTATAGTCCAATCAATATTCAGATTTTCTGCCATTTCTGGCTGAATATAAACATTATTTGATTGAAAAAGGTAATTAAAAATTAAAATCCATAATCGTTTTATAGGAAGAGTATTATCCAAAACTAATTGTTTATCTTTTCTACACAATCCACACATAAAATTAGTTATATCATAATCCTTATAATTAACTATATTATCTTTATCTGTTATAGTTATTGAACAACCTATAATAGGACATTTCCAATCCATGTTTGATTCATAATTTTCCATTTTATTATTGAAGATTGTCTCTTCAATTAAATCTTTCGATTCATTATATCTAATATCATAGTAAACATTATTTATATACTTCCATAAGTTATTTTTTTCTTTATCTATATTTTCATTTGTAGATTCACTATTTGTAATCAAAAATATCGTATATAAATTTTTATTTATATTTGGTTTACTTTTATCTTCATTTTCTTTTACGATAAAATCATGTGTAATAAAAAAATTATTTGTTGAATCTAGTTGACGTACCATATTACCGACATTTAAACATTCCGTCACTTTTAAATCATTATAATAAATGATTTTTGAATCTTCAGTACAAAGTGTAGAAGCAAAATACTCATCTAAATATGTATAATATTTCATAATTTCATATCCGATCTTATTTTTATTTCTATATAGAAAATAAATCGATACAGCCGTACTAAATCCAGCAAGTAATACCATTATCATAATAAAATAAATAAATATAAATCTTTATTTTTAAGTATGTTATTTTAGAAGCATCTTTGCCAAATCAACAGTTATTAATATAGGGGACGTATTTAATTTTTCTTGAAGAGTTTGTGATTTAAACAATGTATCCTTTGATAATTTAATAAGATTTATTTTAGATACTATTTCCTTTATCTTTCTTTTTAATTCACGGACACCTTGTTCCTCCGAATATTTGCTAATTATATACTTGATACAATCATCAGTGAATTGTAAATCTTGAGCATTAAATTCCTTTATAATATTTTTTAGCAAAAAATTTCTAGATATTGTAAATTTTTCATTCACATTAAAACCATCTAATCTAATTATATTTAATCTGTCACGTAAAATAGGATTAATTAGAGACAAGTTATTAAAGCTAAATACAAAAATTGCTCTAGATATATCAATATCTATACCTGTATAATACTTATCTTGAAAATTTGTATTTTGTGAATCATCGGTTAGATGAATTAAAAGATTTGTAATTTCTTCTCCTTTCGCCGTTCTACTAACTTTATCCAATTCATCAAAATAGAATATAGGATTCATACATCTTGATTTAATTAAACATTCAATAATTTTTCCATATGTCGATCCTTCATATGTATAACCATGACCATCTAAAAAACTGGCATCACTGGCACCTCCAAGTGTAATAAAGTTAAATGGTCGTTGTAATACCTTAGATAAACCATCTTTTATTATTGTTGTTTTACCTATACCCATAGGACCATATATTCCAAATACATTTCCTACAGACTTTGGTGCTGAAATATACTGACCTAGTATTTCAAGAATATGTATTTTAACAGTATCATGTCCAAATATAATTTTATCAAGATCGTTTTTTGAATTTTTAATATATTCAGCTGTATTTTTAATACTTAAGTCTTTGTATTTATTAAAAGGAATACGTAATATACCATTTATATACTCTTGAAGCTTATAATATTCGGTTGAAGATTTTTCCATCGTTTTGCTTTCTCTATATTTTTTAAAAATCTCGATTTTTGACTCTATTGGTATTTTACATTCCAATATTTTAAATATAGAAGGTTTTTTATCTATATTAACATCTTCTATATCATTTTTTAGAGTCATTATCTTTTTTTTTTCTTCAATCGATAATTTATTAAAATATCTTTTTTCATCTTCATTTAGTGAAAAGTATTTATATATATGACTATACTCTTTATCTGTTTTTTTTGGGTTGTAGGATGGATCTTCATCTTCATTTTCACTATCAGACATATTTATACTAGCAAATAAAGAAATATAATTAGTTGACCGATCTAATGGCTGGTCGGCCATTCTCTTCAAATCATTTAATTCGTCCGATGTTATTGATGAATTTAATTCATCATTAACAGTATTAACAGTATTAATAGAACTATTTGTATCTTCGGAATCATATTCTAATTCAACCGACGTATCTAGTGATGATTGTTCTTTTAAAACTTTATTACTTCTTAGTTTCATATAAATTTAATCTAAAGTTATAGCTTTAATACAACTCAATTATATTATAAACATAACAAAATTGATTTTAATCAATTTAAAAAAAAATGTAATAATATATAAAAATGTCTTTATACAAAGAACTAGAATACACAGATAATATCCGCGAAATATCCGGGGTTCAATTTAGTGTGATGAGCCCCAAAGAAATTAAAAATAGATCTGTAGTTCACGTAACCCAGACAATTCTATATGATTCTAATGGTGATCCTATTGTCGGAGGACTATTTGACCCTAGAATGGGTGTTTTGGATCATGGTAAAATCTGTCCAACAGATGATCTAGATAATAGATTTTGTCCAGGCTATTTTGGTCATATCGAACTTGCGAGACCTGTTTTTCATATTCAGTTCTTTCCTATGATCATGAAAATTCTAAAATGTGTTTGTATAAGATGTTCTAAATTACTGGTAGATAAAAATCAACCCGACGTTCAGCAAATTATTAACAGCTATACTGGTAAACGTCGGTTTACTGAAATGGTTGACCGATGTTCAAAGACATCTGGATGTAAAATTTGTGGTGTAGAATCAGAAGATGGATGCGGTGCTATACAGCCACATAAATATGTTAAGAAGTCCAAAGATCTTGCTAGAATTTACGCAGAGTGGAAAGACAAGGGTCTTGAAGGAATTGATTCCGAAAATGTTCAGATTCTGACGGCTGAATTTATCCAAAAGGTATTTCGTCGTATTAGCGATGAAGATTGCGAAGCTATTGGTTTGCCTCCAAAGTGGTGCCGTCCTGAATGGTTAATCTGTACTATTCTTCCTGTACCTCCTCCATCGGTTCGTCCATCCGTTAAACAAGCCAATGGTCAGCGTAGTGAGGATGATATCACTCACAAGTTAGTAGATATCATTAAAACGAATGGTCATTTGAAGAAAAAGATTGAAAATGAGAAATCTTTAGAGAATACTGTAGAAGAGTGGACTCAGGTGCTTCAATATCATGTAGCAACTCTTATCGATAATGAATTGCCAAATGTTAACGCATCAACTCATCGGTCTGGTAGGGCTCTTAAGACACTCCGACAACGCCTCAAAGGAAAGGAAGGGCGTATTAGAGGTAATCTCATGGGTAAACGTGTAAATTATTCAGCACGTAGTGTTATTACTCCTGATCCTAATATTAAAATAGATGAATTGGGTGTTCCAAAAAAGATTGCGATGAATCTTACATTTCCAGAAAAAGTAACTAAGTATAATAAAAAACTTTTGATAAAGTATGTTAGAAATGGACCAGCTAAGTATCCAGGTGCGAAAAGTATCAAGAGAAAAGTTGATGGAAAGCCTATTGCTCTTCAATTTGTTGACACATCAACTATTCAGCTGGTAGAAGGAGATATTGTTAATAGACATTTAATTGATGGAGACACTGTTCTTTTCAACCGTCAACCTTCCCTACACAAGATGAGTATG
>Ga0209634_1001673_pt1 | contig 16073 bp, 10 predicted proteins | sample LinPmetageLP40_FD_184043 | JGI IMG/M metagenome (GOLD analysis project Ga0209634, IMG submission 184043) | Marine viral communities from the Pacific Ocean - LP-40 (SPAdes) (version 2) | ecosystem: Environmental > Aquatic > Marine > Oceanic | place: Pacific Ocean | collected 2010-08-26
CTAAAACAGAATTATTACATTTAACATTAGTTCCATTACAAATAATTTCTCCAAGAGAACATAAACCAGTTATATCGTTAGTTCAAGATTCATTGCTCGGTATTAATAGAATTACAAATGACGGAGTATATTTAAATAGAGAAGAGATGATGAATATTTTAATATATATTAATCATTTTGATGGTAATTTACCCCCACCTAATTTAACAAAACCATATGAAAGATGGAGTGGACGTCAATTAATATCGATTGCTTTTCCAAAAAATTTAAATATGAAAATGAAAAATAATTCATACGACGATGATTTAGATAATGATCCATTAAATCATGTAATTATTAAAAATGGAGAATTAATTCAAGGACGAATTGATTCTAAAATTATGAATAGTGGAACCAGAGGATTAATTCATATTGTTTTTAATGATTATGGTGTAGATAGTTGCAAACAATTATTAGATGATTTACAAAATATTGTAACACGTTATTTAATGCTAACTGGATTTAGTGTAGGTATTGGAGATTTAGTTGCTAATAAAGAAACCGATGATGAAATTAATAAAATTATTATTAATACAAAAAAACAGGTGTCTAAATTAAATAGTCATGTTCATAAGCAAATTTTTGAAAATACTATTTCAGCATCTAAAGAAGAAGAATTTGAAAAACGTGTTAATAATTTATTAAATAAAGCAATTTCTGAAGCAGGTAAAGTAGGATTAAAAAGTTTAAATAAAGATAATAGAATGACAAATATGGTTAGTGCTGGTTCTAAAGGTAAAACAATTAATGTAGCCCAAATGATTGCGTGTTTAGGACAACAAAATGTAGATGGTAAACGAATTCCAAATAGTTATAATAATAGATCATTACCTTGTTTTTCAAAATATGATATTAGTCCAGAAAGTAAAGGATTTGTAGAATCATCTTTTATTCAAGGATTGAAACCACATGAATTCTTCTTTCATGCTATGGGTGGTAGAGAAGGATTAATAGATACGGCGGTTAAAACATCGGAAACCGGTTATATTCAACGTAAATTAATTAAAGCAATGGAAGATTTAAAAATATATTATGATATTTCTGTTAGAAATGCTTATGGTAATATTATTCAATTTGTATACGGTGAAGATGGTATGAATTATAATAAAATTATAAATCAATCATGTGATTTATTAACAAAAACATTTGAAAAATTAGAAGAAATTCATAAATTTAATTCTAATGAAAATTACACAGATTATTTAAATAAAGATATAGTAACAGAAATAAATAGTGATAAAAAATATAATGAATTATTGAATGAGTTTTATGATAAACTATTTGACAAATACCATTTTCTTAGAAGTTATGTATTTAAAAATAATATTGATGGTGTAATTAGATTTCCAGTTAATTTATATAGATTAATTGATAGTGTTAAAAATACATTTTCATTAAATACAATATTATTGAATATTAATCCAATATATATTATTAATAAAATATATGAATTAGAAAACTATTTAAAAAGTAATATGTTAAATGGGGTTGAATTGTTTATATGTTTAATATATGATTATTTATCTCCTAAAAATATTATAAAAAAAAATAAATTAAATAAAATAGCATTTGATTATTTAATAGAAACTATAAAAATGGAATATAATAATTGTAAAGTAGATGTTAGTGAAATGGTAGGTCCTATTGCGGCACAATCTATTGGTGAACCTGCTACACAGATGACATTAAATACGTTTCATTTTGCTGGTGTATCTAGTAAATCAAATGTTACACGTGGTGTTCCAAGATTAAAAGAATTATTACATATATCTAAAAATCAAAAATCACCATGTACTACGATATATTTAAATGATAAATCAAAATATGATAAATCGGCATCAAATACTATATTAAATAATATAGAATTAACGTCTTTTAAAAAAATTATTAAAAGTATTAATATATATTATGATCCAGATGATAATAATACTAAAATAGAAGCGGATATAAATTTATTAAAGATTTATAAATTATTTAATGAATTTAATGATGAAGTTGATACATGTAATGGATCAAAAATGATTATACGGTTTGAACTAGATAAAAAAGAAATGATTAATAAAAATATAACAATGGAAGATGTATATTATAATATTAATATGGTTTATGGGGATGAACTTACATGTAAATACAATGATGATAATTCATCTAAATTAATTTTTAGAATTAGATTATCAAAATTAAAAAAATCAAATGATAATGATATTAATGTATTAAAGCATATTGCTAATGATATTAGGGAAAATATTGTTATTAAAGGTATTAAAAATATTACAACCGTATCGATGTATAAAAATAAAAATAATTATGAATTAGAGAATAATTCGTATATTCAAAAAGAAGAATGGGTATTAAATAGTAATGGTATTAATTTATTAAATATATTTAATTCTCCTAATGTAGATTTTACAAGAACTATTTCAAACGATATTTATGAAGTATATGAATTATTAGGTATTGAGGCAGCTCGTAAATTATTATTAAATGAAATAAAAGAAGTTATTGAAAGTAGTGGTAATTATGTAAATTATAGACATTTATCATTATTAGTAGATACAATGACAAATAGAGGTGCTTTAATGTCAATTGATAGATTTGGAATTAATAGAGGAAATATTGGACCATTAGCAAAATGTAGTTTTGAAGAAACTACTGACCAACTATTTAAGGCATCAATATTTGGAGAAGTTGATAATTTAACAGGAGTTTCTTCTAATATTATGATGGGTCAAATTCCACCGTGTGGAACAGGTGATGGAAATATTCTTATAGATGAAACTAAATTAATTGATATTTATGCTGATGAAGAAATTGAATTAGATGATATTGATAATTGGGTTGGAGATGATTATTGTGCTGAAAATGTTGGAATTAAATTCTCAAATAAAGATATAGAGGGAGATAATTCATCAAATATTCCAATTCCAGAAATTCAGTTATAAATTATATATTATATTATTATAAATGAATAGTCGTGTTTTAAATTATATTATAATTTTTATTTTAATAGTTTCTTTTATTGCCAGTTTATTTAATATTAAAACATTTAATAAAAAATATAAAGAAAATAAAATTTTAAATAAATTCGTTTTACCAGTTATAACTATGATTAGTTTTTTTATTGCATGTTATTTTGTTTCAGTATTAATTACTGAAGGACAAAATAAAGGTAAAGATAAATATGCTGGTATATTTTTCTTAGTAATCATTGGTATAATTTTAACAATATTTAATATATATGTTTTAGGAAAAGAAAAATTAATAAATTATATTAAGGGTAAAAAATTTTCATTAATTGGAGTATTTATGGCTCTAGGTGTTAGTTCTATTGTATTTGGATTTTTAGATAATTTTGGTATGAAATTAGGAACAGAGGCATTAGATGATACATTTTTACAAACATTTTTATCACCATTTTCTAAAGATAAAAGATTTTTAGAACATAAAGATAATATACGTGAAAATTTAAAAATAATTAATGAATGGACAAGTAGTAATTGGAGACATACTTTTAATCAATTATTAAGATTCAAAGATATTATAGCAAAGGATAAACGTTTAAAAGATTTAACATCAAGTATTAATAAAATAAATTATCGTAAATTAGATATTCCTAAAAGTATATTAAAAGATGTTAATATTACTGATGCATATGTTGATAATATTAAAGATAAATATGATATTATAGATGGATCTAAATCTATGTTAGGAAATACATTTTCAGATTTTATTGGTGCTATTTTAGGTGCTGGATTAATAAATTTATTTATTTATAGTACCGGATATGATGGTGCTATAACAGGTGATGATGATATTGATAATAGTTCAATTATGACTAATTTAACTAGTTATATGCCATTTTTAGAAGCAATATTTATAGCATTAGGATGTTTAGTACCAGTATTTTTAAATATTGCTATGAATAGAAAAAGTAATAAAAATAATAATTTTTATGCTTGGTTAATAGTTGGTATAGTTGGAGTATTAATTATAATTATGATGTATTTTAGTAGCCGTGGTTTAAAAAAAATGAATATAAATGAAAAAAGTAAATCTATAAAAAAGACATTACAATCTATTAAAGAACGTGTTGACCTAGATGGAAATAAATATGATGAAGAAAAAGATTTAGATAATAAAGTAAATAACTTTATTAACTCATTATAATTTTTATATTTTAATATATTATTATGATACATAATTTTATTATTTTAGGGTTATTACTTGTAATACAAATATATATTGTATTACTAATTTCAGATAGTATACATATTGACGAGTCAACGGAAAATTATTATACATTAAATCTTTTAAAAAAGTTTGTTGAGATATTAGTTATTATGATAATTATATTATATACTACATATTTATATCTAAGAAATACAATAGCAAATAATTACATATTTCAAACTATAATTGTTATTGAGATATTTGTAGTATTATTTTGGCTTTATTTAAACTTAATTGAAAAAGAAATTATAGATTATGGACCAGATGAATTACCTAGAAAATATAAAAATAATGAAAACAATAAATCTAGTGAATCTAATAATAGTATATTTAGTAAGTATATAAATAGAAATAATTCTAATTTTTCATTTGAATATATATATCCAAACTATAAGTCATCTAATAGTGAAGAAAAAAAAGCTATTTTAAAAGATTATAGTGCTTATAATGGATATCCTAAAGATGATATTTGTTATAATTGCAGTTGTTTAAAAAAATCAGATGGTAATATATTTTGTGGTAAAGAATTGCCTGGATTAGGTGTAATTGGATGTTCTAAAAATTGGAAATGTCATAATTGTAAAAAATGTCAGAAATGGGATGGTAATAATGATAATATGACGAAAATGGTTTCTGATAATACTAGTAGTAAAAGATATGAATGTAAAAATTGTAGATGCCATAATACAGATGCTGGAATATTATGTGGTAAAAAAACAAATTTAACCGGCGATATAGTAAAATGCAATGACATGTGTGAACGATGCTCTCTTTGTAAAAAATCACCATCATCATCAAATGATTCAGAATCGGATAATTCAAAATACAAAACAATATATCCAGATAATCCAATTGATGTTGATAAAATTGTTATAAATAATATATCAAAATTTGATATTGATAATATATTATAATTATATATGATTATTCTTTTTTCTATTATTCATAGTATTTATATAATTTATGTATTAAATTATTTTAAAACAACATATAATATAGCTCACCCAGTAACCTATTATAATAATGATTTATTATTTCATCCAATAGGTAAATCTGATATACCAACATCTAAAGTTTGTAAATTAGGAAATATATTATCATGGTTTTTAGCAACATATATAATTATAAGAGGAATATTAATATATTATAACTATAATAGACATCTAAAAATATTAAGTTTAGTAATATTAATTTTGGGTATAATGCTGTCTATGTTAAATTTTAATGTAGTATTATATTTAATTCCACATTTTATTATAGAAATAATGTATCAAAAAAATTTATTTTATATATAAATATTAATGATTAATATAATTATTTTAATTCTAATAATAATAATATTATACGTGTTATTGTTTATTAATAAAGAAACATATAAGAATGTAGATAATATTGTTGATGATATGCCAAATCTTAGTAAAGATAAAGCTCTTTCTAATATATTAAAAAGTGTTGATAATAGTATAGGAGAATTTAAAAAGGAAAATCATTTAAATGCAGATAAAATAGAATTGGATGATCCATTATTAAATGAATATTTAGATAAAAAAATAATTTCTGATATGCCAAATGTTAATGACAAATCAAATAAATTACCATTTATAGAAAATGATAATTATTCTAAATATAATCATCAATTACGACTATTAATAAATTCTAAAAAAATTAAACAAGATTTTGTATTAGAAATTCTTAAAAATAAAATTAATTATGTATTAGGTACATTGGAGACTATTAAAGATATTCAGGAAAAAAAAACATAATATATTTTTATAATGAAGTTTTCTTTATCTGATAATATAATTTATTTATTAATTATTTTTATATTATTTATAGCAATAATATTAAAATATCTTTGTACAACAGTATTTAAATGTAAAAAAAAATCAAGTTAGATTATTTAAATGTTATAAATGAATTTATTTTATTTTAATATATTAATTATGAAATATATAATATTACTTATATTATTAATTATTTTATTATATTTTTTCTTTAATATAAAAGAAAAATTTAATCCTGCACAAACTGATAATGACCTAACATGCTGTACAAAAGAAGGCGATTGTAAACCTTATAAAACGGAACAAGATGTTGTTAAAAATAAATGCACTTGCTATGATGGAGAACACAAGTATGTAGATTATATTATTGGTACGCATAACTTTGATGCTTTTAAACATAACAATAATAATTGTGATTATTATTGCCAGGATAATGAAATGAATACACACAAAATAGATACAGACCCATCTAAATGTACCTGCACTGACGTGTCTTCTGTTACACAGAATTTCGATAATACAAAACATGATATAGATAGTCTTAAAAAAAATGGAACATGTAATTTTTATTGTAGTATATATGATGAAAATAATACAGAAAGACAAGTATTGTATGATAGAACTAAACATAATGGCAGTTATGCGGCATTAAATGGGGATTGTTTTAAAACATGTAGAATTAAAAATAACATAGGTATGGATAAGTTTATACTATATGAACAATCTATTCATAAAGGCTTTGATGCTGCTAATGGAGGTAACTGTTTCGATGAAGATGTGAGTGGTACTGGTTCTGGTTCTGGTTCTGGTTCTGGTTCTGGTTCTGGTTCTGGTTCTGGTTCAGGTTCTGGTTCTGGTACTGGTACTGGTTCAGGTTCTGGTTCTGGTTCAGGTTCAGGTTCTGGTTCTGGTTCTGGTACTGGTACTGGTACTGGTACTGGTACTGGTACTGGTTCTGGTTCTGGTACTGGTACTGGTACTGGTGGTACTGGTGGTACTGGTACTGGTGCTGGTGCTGGTGCTACTGGTACTGGTACTGGTGCTGGTGCTGGTGCTACTGGTACTAGTGCTACTGGTGCTACTGGTACTGGTGATAATGTTGAACCTAAAGAAGACGAATCTAAAGGTTTATTAAATAGTATTCCTGATGCGTATAAATCTAAAAAAATAAGCAGAGATCCTATTTATGTTTCAGGATCTATTATTAATTATAGTGGTAAAATAGTTAAACTTGAAAATATAACTAAAATGAGTTCAGAAATTCTTGATGAAACAGATAAAAAATGTACTATAGATTCTGAATGTAATGATGGAAAATGTATATCATTAGATAATAGGACTGGTAAATGTTATAATGTGATAAAAACCGATACATATGAATTAAATAGAAATAATTTTAGTTATATTGAATTAACAAATATTGATAGTTTAAATATTTCATTTAAATTTATTGTTTTATTAAAAGATAATAATAATCAGTTAATAGTTAAATCACAATTAAATGTTTGGAAATTAAATATTAAATCTGGGAAATTTAATATTTATATTTTTAATAATACAAAACAAATAGGAAAAACTACTATTTTAGAATCTGTTGTTATTGATAAATTATATGATATTAAAATAAAAGTATCTGAAACAGAATTAATATGTAAAATTAATGATAATGAAACAAAAATATCTTTTTATTCTGGGTCTGATAATATTTATGATTGTAAACAAACAGAAGATAAATGTGGAGATGGAATAAATGGAAAATGTGTTGAATTATACGATAATTTATACAAATGTGAATATAATAAAAAACATAGTATCTATTTTGGAGGTGTTCCTGGGTCAATCGCAACTGAATATTATTTAAATGGAACAATTGGAGGATTTGATTTTGATTTAGATAATGTATTAGGATTAAAATGTGATTATAAATATGAAGGTAATGGTATTCAAAAAGACTGTATTTCACAATGTTATAATACTAAAAGAGAAATTTGTACTAAAAATGACTGTAAAGAACAATGTAAAAATGTAAAAGTATGTAATTTTGAATCTTCTAATAATTATTCAAGACATTCGGTAGATTGTATGGAAAAATGCATCAAACCCGAAAATGAATGTGATACTGCCTATTGCAAAGAACAATGTTGGAGGTGTGGATCAGAATGTTTCTGGATTAAAAATAATAATTTTTCAGATAATAAATATGCGGATACTAATGGACGACCATTTCCCCCAAAAATATCATTAACAACAACATCGTATGATGGAACAAAAGCTACTCTTAAATGGGAACCGCCTAAAGAAGGTAAATCTGAAATATTAGGATATGTTTCATTAACATATAAAACATATAAACAGAATGAAGGAATTAAAATAGATAAAATAGATAATTATAATTGTAATAAATATTGCGAATATATTATTTCTAATTTAACACCAAATGAAACTTATAGTGTTGCTATTAGAGCATATAGTTCATTAGGAATCGGTGTTTTATCAAATTTAATTACTTTTAAAACACAAAAAAAATCAGTTAATACTGATATATTAAATTCAGTTGAAGAACCATCAGATTTTGAAATTGGAACATTTAACTATTGTAATATAAATTCATAATTTTTTTATTTATATATTGTAATGAAAACAAATCAAATTATATTATCTTTAATTTTAGTAATTATATTAATAATATGGTTATGTTATAATAAAGAACAATTTAATTCAACCGAATCTGTTAATTTTTTAGATGATGTAAAAATAGATTATAAAGTTAAAGGGGTTACTAAAGCATTTAAATATAATATAAATGAAAAAAATTTATATCCATCATATAATGCTAATATTAACACCGAAATAATTTTATATGAATTTAATGATATTAACGATTCGATAATAATTGAGAAAACATCATCACAACATAATAATTCTCCTGAAACAAGTGTTGGGTTTTATATATTATTTAATAATAATGAAGAGGTAAAAACATATAATGATATTTTAACATTAAAAATAAATAGTAGTACTAGAATAACATTATCAATTATTCATGATAAAAAAAGTAAAACACAATCTATTACTGTAAAAGAAATATATGATACTGATACGGAAAAACAACTATTAAAAATATCCAATTTATTATTTACAAATAAAGATAAATTAAATTGGGTTGTTTTATCCACAAAACCAGATTCAAATAATCAATCTAATAATATTTTAAAAATTAATGTTAATAATGAACATAAATATACTAAACAATTAGATAATTTATTACCAATAATTACTGAAATAGAATTTAGTAACTTTATTGGATATTTTGGGAAAATATTAGCATTATATACAAATAATGAATTACCGTCTAATAGCATGATATGCGATAACTATTATTGTTATTCCGGCTATAAATGTTTCTTTAATCTAAAAGATTTAAGTAAAAGTGCTAGATTAGAATTAGGATCTGATAATGCTAATAAATGTATTGTAGAATGTAATAAACCAGAAAATTTATGTAATATTAAAGAATGTCAGAAAATATGTTTAGAATGCCAAGATGAAGGAGAATTGTGGTCGCAATCAGAAAAAATTAATTACTGTCCATGGTATAAAAATATTAAATTATTAAATATAGACGTTCCATCAGCACCTAAAATACGTGGATTTGGTGGTGATGGAAAAATATCATTAGAATGGCGTAGACCATATGATAATAATTCAACTATAATTAATTATGTGTTAGAAATTAAAGAAACTTTATCAAGTAATAATAGTACAGTATTTACTATTATACCAAATAATAATTGTGATATTTGTGAATATGTAATAAATAATTTAAAATATCAAACAAACTATGATATAAAATTGCGAGCTATTAATAATAGAGGTATTGGTTATCATTCTAATTTAATTACAGTAACTACACAAGGAACAAATAAAGCATTGTTAAGTAATATATATAATGATATTGATGGTAATTTTGATAAATATAAAGAATATGAATGTAAGTTAGGTTATAATAATTCCGACCATATTTTAGATAATATAAATCATGATGATATAGATATTCAAAAACATATTAAAACTATAGATTAAATTCTATACTATTATCTTCTAATCCATATTTAATTATTTCATTTATTGTTTTAACAAAAATTATAGTAATATTTTCTAAAATACTTGGGTTTTCAATCTTAATTATATCATAATCCTCTTTATTTTCATATGGCACTAATATGGTTTTTAATCCAGCATCTTTTCCTCCTTGTATCTTTAAATCTAACCCACCTATTTTTGTAATATTCCCTTTTAAATCTATTTCACCTGTTAAACCAAGTGATTGTATTACTTTTATATTTGTAAATATTGATACAAATGCTAATGTAATAGCACCTCCAGCAGATGGTCCATCTTTTGGCGTAGATGCTTCTGGACAATGTAAATGTAATCCAATATTTTTAATTTTTAAAATATCTTTTTTATAGCTGTTAGGAATAATATTCCATGCAATTGTTTTAGCACAATATATACTTTCTTTCATTACATCACCTTGTTGTCCAGTTATGGTAACATTCATTTTTGTATTGTTAAATGAATGTGTGACTTGTATAGGTATTATTCCACCTAATCCCATTGATGTAGCATATAAACCATTAACAACCCCAATAACATTAGTATTTCCAGCTTTTTTAATAGACAATTGTGGTTTATTAGCAAATAAGTTTTTAACATAATCTAGTGTAATAGTTATTTTAGTATCATTGCTATTAGTCATTATTTCATTTAGATTAATTTCTCTTATTATTTCATACGTTTTTTCTTTTAATTTTCTAACACCCGCTTCACATGTATAATTTGATATAATATATTCTATAATTGAATCATCAAACATAATATTTTCAGTTTTATAACCAATATTTTCTAATAATTCTGGTATGATATAGTGTTTCATTATATGTATTTTTTCATATTTTTGTAAATAACTAAATTTAATTCTATGTATTCTATCAGCTAAAATTGGATCTAATTTAGAAAAATCATTATATGAAAATATAAATAATATCTTAGATAAATCGATATTTATTCCAGAAAAATATTTATCATTAAATTGTTCATTTTGACTTGAGTCTGTTAAATGTGTCAATATACCTATAATTTCTTTACCATTTTCAGTATTACTAATTTTATCTAATTCATCAATGTATATAATAGGATTCATACACTGGGTTTGAATTAATATTTCAATTATTTTTCCATATGTTGATCCTACATATGTATAATTATGTCCTTCTAAAAATGACCCATTACTAGACCCACCTAATGCTAAAAAATAAAATGGTCGTGATACTCCATTATCATCTAATAAACATTTAGAAATACCTTTTTTTGCCAATGAAGTTTTACCAATTCCAGGAGGTCCCTCAAATCCTAAACAATATCCAGTCATTTTACCATTTATCCATTGACCTATAATTCTCTTAATTTCTAATTTTGCTTTATATTGACTATAAATAGCATTATTTAATATAGTTTCAAGATTATTAATATATACTTTTCTAGATAATTTAAATTCATCCCATTCAGTTATAATATTATTAATAGTGTTATTTAATGGATTTGAATTAATATTAATAATACTATAATATTTAGATTTTAAGGATTCATTTATATCTTTATTATTAAAAAATGAATTTAAAATATTAAAATACTCTTTTTTATTACATTTATTTTTATATTTTATTATAGATTGGTCATTATTAATCATATCTATAACATTTTTAATTTCTTTATTTTTATTTATCTTAATGTACTTATCTATTGTATTATTATTTAAATTATTAAACTTTTTTAATTTATTTATAGAATCAACCATATCAATATACAAAAAATTATTAAAATTATTTATTGTTGGATAATTTATTTTATTTTCATTTATATATTTATTTACTTGTGTAATAATATTTATTATCTTATTTTCATATAAATCTTTTAAATACAATATTTTTTCCTTTTTATAAATATTAAATGGTACTTTAAGTAAAGAATCTAAATATTGTTGTGATTTATATGAATTTTCATTTGATTTATTTATTATTTCTTTATATTTCTCTAATGCTTTTTCTTTTATGTAATCATCACATTTCATAAGATATATTCTTTTTTCATATGATACTTCTTCTATTTTAAAATTTTTATTTTTTATTTTGTCTTCAATTTTAGATGCGCTAGTTTTAAATTTTTTTTGTAATGACCAATGTAAATTATTAAATATTTTTTCAGATAATAGTTGTGATTTTAATAAATATGAATCATTGTTAATTAAATCATATAATAAATACGATATATGTTCAAGTTCATTATTATCTATTAATAAGCATAATACAATTAATTCAAGTTGTTCTTTAATATTTTTATTTAAAAAATCTTTAACAATATACGATATTGTATTTTTTTTATAATTATTTATTTTTAAATAATCATTTTGTATATTATCTATTATAGTATCATTATCATATATAAATATATCGCATAATGATAATTGTTCTAAATAATTATATTTAAATGACTTATTTAATACTAAAAAATCTATTTTTTCTATTAAATTATTATATTTAGTTTTTAATAAATAAGATTGTCTAATTAAATTTAATGAATCTTTTATAAAATATCCAGTTATTATTAATATTTTATCATTGCATTTTAAATATATAATACATCCATTAATATGTTCAAATAATGATATATTCTTTTTTTTTATTTTACTATATGATATTACACCAAGATTACTAATAATAGATAAATCATATTCAGAAATAGTATTATTACTATTATTCATAACTATATTAGTTGGATTAAAGAATTTATTAATAAATTCTAATTCATTTGATATAGATTCATATTTATTATTATTAATATCAAAATAAAAATATATATCATTAAATTCTTTTAATCCTATTTTAAATGATATATTTTTTAACGTTTCTTTAATTTTTTTTAATTTTAAAAATGTTAATGTCTGTAAATTATAATTTTCAATAATAGTATATAATTCATTATTTACTGTATTATATGTATAATTATTAATTATATCTAATTGAAAACTCTCTTCATTTCTATTCATTAATTTTTTTATATTTGTGTAAATATCATTATATAAATTATTTTTCTTTTTTTTTAATTTATATAAAAATTTAAATCTTAATTGAATAAAAATAATATAATTTAGTTTATCCATATTATAAAGATTATAAAAAATATTTAAAAACTATACTATCATATTATTAAAGTATGTCTAATAAAGGAAAAGGTGGAAAAAAACATAGAAGAGGTAAAAATATTTCAACTGATATAAAAATAGATATACCGGATGAATATCAATATTTCGCATATGTTAATAAAATTTTAGGTAGTGGAAGAGTTAATTTAGATTATTACATTCCAAAATTTAATGAAAAAACAAATGAAATTATAGATTGGGATAAACACACTAAAATAGGAGTTATTAGAGGGAAAATGATGCGTAGAGTATATGTTAATTTAGGTGATTTAGTTTTAGTAACTGAAAGAGATTTTGATGATTCTAAAGTTGATATAATTGACAAATATCAAACAACACAATTCGCATATCTTAACAAATATGCGAATTTACCACCAATTAATGATATTTTAGATAATGATGTAGAATTTGATTTTGATGATAATAATGCCAATGATGTTAATGATGATATTAATAAATTGAGAAATACTAAAAATGATGATTATATGAGTGGAATACCTACATTTAGTGATGAAGATGATAATATTGAGAAATTATAAAATTATTTTAATTTAAAGTTAATACGTGATATTATATTAAGATACATAGTATAAATGGGTATTCCATTATATTTTAAACAAATATCTGAGAAATATCCAAATATTATTATAGATAATATTGATAATAGTAATAATTTATTTTTAGATTTAAATTGTGCGATTCATCCATGTTGTAGAAAAATCATAGATGAATATAGTGATAATTCCATTAATAAAAATAATATGGAGAAAAAAATGATTAATGAAACACTAAATTATATAAAAAAATTAGTGGAATTGTGTAATCCTAAATTATTATATATTGCTATTGATGGTGTTGCACCATGTGCTAAAATGAATCAACAACGATTGCGTAGATACAAAACAGTATATGAAAAAAAATTAATTAATAAAATTAAAACAGAAGAACATGTCGAAGAAACTAAGTTTGATTGGAATACGAATGCTATATCACCTGGTACAGAGTTTATGGATAAATTATCTAATAAAATTAAACAAGAAATTAGGACAAATCCATTATATTCTGATATTAAAGTATATTTTAGTGATGCATATATTCCTGGAGAAGGAGAACATAAAATCTTAGAATTTATTAAAACAAATACATTAAATGGTAATATTGTAATATATGGTTTAGATGCTGATTTAATAATACTATCATTTGTTGCACATAAAAAAAATATATTTTTATTAAGAGAAGCATTATCGTTTGGAAAACCAATAATGGATAAATTTTTATATTTGGATATAGAAAATCTACAATATTATATTGTAAAGGATATTCAAGAAAAAATATTAACATTAGATCCTACATTATTATTTGATGTAGATAAATTAAATAGTTTGTTGGATGATTATATTTTTATTACATTTTTAATTGGAAATGATTTTTTACCACATTTATTAGCATATGATTTAAGAAATGATGGTTTAAATATTCTATTACAAAAATATATTGAGTTGTATGTTATTTATGAAAATAATTTAATAAAAAAAAATAATATAAATTGGGGATTTTTAAAGGTATATTTGAATAAATTAAAAAATAATGAATCAGAGTTATTATTAAAAAAAACTAAAAAGAGAAAAAAATTTAGATTAAATAAGACTTATGATAGTGAATATTCAAAAAAACTAGACCTTCTTAATAATTCACCGATACTTAATCAAGAAAAGGAGAATATAATAGATATTGGGACTAAAAATTGGAAATATAGATTTTATAAACATGCTATGAATATATATGATGATGATGATATAACTCAGTGTTGTATAAATTATATAGAAGGATTAAAATGGACATTTGATTATTACTTTAAAGGTTGTAAATCATGGAAATGGAAATATAATTATAGACATGCACCATCAATACAAGATATAATAAATACTATGAATAATATTAATTTAAGTGCCATAAAATTACCAGAATCAAAACATTATAATCCAATAGTTCAATTATTATCTATTTTTCCAAAAACAAGTATAGATTTGATACCAAGTGAATATAGGAAATTAATGAAATCAGAATCTAATATATCAGATTATTATCCATCTGATTATCAAATAGATACATATTACAAACGTTATTTTTGGCAATGTGAACCTATTTTACCATTAATTGATTATGATAGAATTAATAGTGTTGTTAGAAAAATAAAAATGCCACAATATTTAAAAACTAAATTTGATAGTGATATTTTTATTAAATAACTTTTTTATAACTTAATGATTTGTATAATTTGTGTAAATGATACAAAAATACAACAACACCTAATATTAACATAATATCAAATAAATTAGTGTGTGTTTTAGTTTTCATATACCCAACATAAATTAAAAGAGGTGCAACAAAAATTATATGTATTAAATAAATATATTCGTGATAAGTTAACATTATACTAATTTAATATATTTTATTTTTGGAATAGTTATATTATAACATCCACATATGATTAGTAAAACTAATCATAGTTATTTAATAATAATTAAATAGTGAATTATATTTCAATTTTATTCTTTTATATTATTATATGGTACAATGTATTAGTTATTGTTTAGTTGGTTCTGCTTTAGTTGGTTCTATGGTTGTTTCTATGTTATCTAGTAAGAAATCTAAAAATTTCCGTAATTTTATGGCATTATTAGATGATAATCAACAGCAAGTTTATAAAAGTATTATTAAAGAAAGAATGAATTTATATATTCAAGGTATGGTAA
>Ga0209634_1001675_pt1 | contig 16055 bp, 11 predicted proteins | sample LinPmetageLP40_FD_184043 | JGI IMG/M metagenome (GOLD analysis project Ga0209634, IMG submission 184043) | Marine viral communities from the Pacific Ocean - LP-40 (SPAdes) (version 2) | ecosystem: Environmental > Aquatic > Marine > Oceanic | place: Pacific Ocean | collected 2010-08-26
CAGTGTTAAATCCAATTGCATTAGGTGGTTTCTTTAGTAATGATTTAGCAGATGCATCAGCATCATTCTTCCCTACAGCTTCATACGAAGGAGAACAAACATTAGAATCTTCAACAACATATAATGCTCATACATCAACATTACCACTTGCAAGTGGTGGATCATATAATTCTAAAGGATATTTAGGATTTAAATTTATAGATAAATCATCTGATAATGAAAATTTCTTACAACCTTTACCAAATAGTGCCCCTACAAACGCAGCGGGTGCATTTAGTGTTGAAAATTTCTATGGTCATGCAAGTTCAAGTTTATGGACAGAATCATTAAGTGCCTCAGTTGATACAACAGGAGCAACAGGACCAACAGCAGATCAATTGAAATTTACAGTTCCTTTCCAAGGAGGTGATGATGGTTTAGCACCATGGACAGTTAAAAAAATAGGATCACATATATCTGCAACTAATGTATATGGATTTGATTTAAGTACAACTTCAAAAGCAGGATACACAGGATATAAAAAGGCATTAGACATATTATCAAATCAAGACGAATATGATATTAATATGTTAGCTATGCCTGGAGTTATTCATTCATTACATCCATTAGTTACAAATGCAGGTATTGATATGGTAGAAGAAAGAGGAGATGCATTTTTTGTAATGGATTTAAATGAAGTAGATGCTTCAGTAAATACAGCTGTAAGTAATGTAAGTGGTATAGACACTAATTATGCTGCAGTTTATTATCCATGGGTTAAAGTACTTGATACTGCTTTAAATAAACCAGTATTAGTACCACCATCAGTAATAGTACCAGGAGCAATAGCTGCTTCAGATAGAATTGCTGCAGAATGGTTTGCACCAGCAGGTTTAAATAGAGGAGTATTAGGAAATGTTATTGAAGCTAAAATAAGATTAAATCAAGCTGAAAGAGATTCATTATATGACAATAAAATTAATCCAATAGCAACGTTCCCACAAACAGGAGTTTGTATTTGGGGTCAGAAAACATTACAAGAAAGATCAACAGCATTAGATAGAATTAATGTTCGTAGATTAATGATTGCACTTAAGAAATTTATTGCAAGTTCTTCAAGATACTTAGTGTTTGAACAAAATACACAAGCTACAAGAAATAGATTCCTAAATATTGTTAATCCATACTTAGAATCAGTACAACAAAGACAAGGACTATACGCATTTAGAGTGCAAATGGACGAAGCTAATAACACTCCAGATGTAATCGATAGAAACCAATTAGTTGGCGCGATATATTTACAACCAGCTAAAACAGCAGAATTTATAGTATTAGACTTTAATGTATTACCAACAGGAGCTACATTTGATGGTGGAGGTGCTTCAGGTGGTGCAGGTGGTGGTGGAGGTTACTAAAAAGTTAAAAGAAATTATATTTATCATAGAACAACTTAAATAAAACAAAAAGATGGCAATATTAAACACAAACGAAATGATGTTCACAGCATTTGAACCAAAGTTGCAAAACAGGTTCCTAATGTTCATCGATGGTATCCCAGCATACCTTATTAAGAAAATATCAAGACCAAGTATTTCATTTGGAGAAGTAGTTCTTGATCATATTAATGTGAAAAGAAAAATCAAAGGTAAGGCAAATTGGGAAAATATTACATGTGATCTTTATGATCCAGTAACACCATCAGGTGCTCAAGCAGTAATGGAGTGGGTTCGTTTGTCACACGAGTCAGTTACAGGTAGAGATGGTTATTCTGATTTCTATAAAAAAGATATTAGAATTAACACATTAGGACCAGTAGGTGATGTTGTTGAAGAATGGATATTAAAAGGTGCTTATTGTCAATCAGCTAATTTTGGAGATATGGATTGGACTTCAGACACACCAGCTAACATTAATATGACTATAGTAATGGATTATGCTATCTTAAATTACTAATAGTAATAAATTATATAAAAAGAAAGCGCCTATTTGGGCGCTTTTTTATTTTCTTTATATATGTATATCTGAACTAGTTTTAATAAAAAAATAACGTTATGGAACAAATACCAAACCCCCCACAAACATCTTACACTCAGGAAGAAAAACACCAATATCCTACTGAAGAAGTTACATTACCATCAAAAGGTTTACTTTATCCTGAAGGATCTCCTTTAAGATCAGGTAAAATCACAATGAAGTATATGACTGCTCGTGAAGAAGATATTCTTACAAATCAAAATCTTATCCAAAATGGAACAGTAATTGATAAATTATTACAATCTCTTATTGTAACTTCTATTGATTATAATAGTTTACTTATAGGAGATAAAAATGCTATATTAGTAGCTGCACGTATTTTAGGATATGGTCAAGATTATACATTTAAATTAAAAAATCCTAATACAGGAGAAGAAGAAGATATAACAGTTGATTTAACTAAATCTAATGATAAAGAAATAGACGAATCAATAATTACAAATGGTAAAAATGAATTTCAATTTACATTACCTACATCTAAACTTCTTATTACATTTAAATTTTTATCTCAGGATGATGAAAATAAAATAACTAATGAATTAAAAGGTCTTAAAAAACTAAATAAAAAATCTTCTTCAGAATTAACTACTCGAATGAAATATTTAATTACATCTGTAAATGGTGATTATGAGAAGAAAACTATTAGAGAGTTTGTAGATGGAAATTTTTTAGCTCGTGATGCAAGAGCATTAAGAGATTATATTTCAAAATCAATGCCAGACATTGATTTAACTTACGATGTTGAATTTGAGGATGGGACAGTAATAGAAGATATTACACTCCCCATCGGTCTTAACTTTTTTTGGCCTGACGCCCAAATATAGAAATCTCGTATTCAATCAGATACATGATCTGGTGTACCATGGCGGCGGTGGATTTATACACTCAGAGATATACAACATGCCTATCTGGATGAGAAGATTTCACATTAGTAAAATTAATGAACATCATGAACAACAAAATGAAGAAGCTAATAAAATAAAAAATAAAAGTAATTCATCTCCAAATAAAGTAGCGGGTCCTAATGTAAGTCCCTCTTCAACATATAATTATTAAAGCAAAGGTATCGAAGATACCTTTCTTTTTTATATTTATAACCACAGGGATAATATATTATGGCAGACCAAAGCGAAGAACTAAAAAATTCAAAGGCTGAAGCAAAACAGCTTAGGGAAGAACTTAAGGAAATATTATTTTCTTCTAGAGACATAGCTCAAGAAGCTGGACTTCTTGCTAAAGGTTTAGGTCTAGGTACTATAGAAGCAGCAGCTTTTAAAAAAGCTTTTAAAGATACTGCTGATATTGCTAAAGAATTATCTAGTAATTCAGATAAAATTATAGCAGGGCAGGGAAAATCTAAAAATATACAAAAACAAATTTTAAAAAATGAACAATCTAAACGAGATATTCAAAGAGAATCCCAACAGATATTAAGTAAAATAGCTTCTCAAACAGCAAATTTAACTAAAGAAGAAAAAAATGCTATAATCTCAGCTAAAACTAGAACAGAAATTCAAGATCTTCAATTAAGATTTGGTAGAGATCTTACAAAAGAACAACGATCAGCATTAGATTTAACCCAAGAACAGTTAGGAAATAACACAGATAATAGTAAAGTCTTAGCGGATCAGCTAAAAAAACAAAAAGATATAGAAAAAACAACAGGTCTAACAGGTAAAATTATAGAAGGAATAAGTAAAATACCATTAGTAGGTCAATTTGTAGATAGTGCAGCCGCTCTAGAAAAAATGCAAGCAGCTGCAGCAGGGGGTGCTGGTAAAGTTGAAACTATGTTTATTGGACTAAAATCAGTAGGTAAAGATATTGCTGCTGGTTTAACTGATCCCCTTTTTATAATGACCCAATTAGTAAAAGCGGGTTTAGATTTTGATAATTCCCTTACTAAAATAGAAAAAAGTTTAGGAATTAGTAGAGATTCATCTGCCTTTGTGAGATTAAATTTTACAGCATTAGCTGGTGCATCAAATAATTTAGCTATTAGTTCTGCAGATATACAGAAGTCATTTGCTGATTTAAATGAACAATTTGGAACAGCTTCTACAGTTTTAAGAGATGATATATTAGTAGAATCTGCTGAGTTAATGAAATTAACAGGACAGTCGGCTGAATCAGTAGCGAATTTTGCAAAATTTGCAAATATATCTGGCAAAAATATGGCCGTTGTTACTAAAGAAGCAAGAGCAGCAGTAGTAGCAGCAGAACAAGAAAATGGAGTAAGATTAGATATTAATAAAGTATTAGAAGAAACAGGTAAAATAACAGGTCAAATAGCTGCTCAATTAGGAGGTAATCCTGAAAAAATAGCTAAAGCAGTAGCTGTAGCTAAACAATTTGGAATGACTTTAGAGGGAGTAGCTGCTGCTGGAAAATCATTATTAAATTTTGAAGAAAGTATAAATGCAGAATTAGAAGCAGAATTACTTACAGGTAAAAATCTTAATTTAGAAAGAGCAAGATTAGCTGCTTTAACAGGTGATTATGAAACATTAACAAAAGAAATAAATGCAAATGTAGGTGATTTTGGTGATTTTACCAAAATGAATGTATTACAACAGGAAGCATTAGCTAAATCAGTTGGTATGACTGCAGATGCATTAGCTGATCAATTATTATCTAAAGCTAATTTAGAACAACTAGCACAAGAAGCAAGAGCTGGTGGGGATGAAGATTTAGCTAAACAATTAGAAGCACGTTCAGCTCAAGAATCATTTAATGATGCAGTAGCTAAATTAAAAGGATTATTTACTGACATTGTAGGAGGACCAGTATCTGCTCTTTTAGATGTATTAACTTTAGCTCTTGTACCTATATCATTAGCAGCTAATGGTTTATCAGGTATAATGACATTATTTACAGATGGTAATAAAGAATTAACTTTTATGGAATCATTATTAGGATCTGTAGCAGCTGCTTTTTTAGTTATTAAAGGTACTATGTTAACTATTAAAGCTATCCAAATGGCAACAAATATAGTTAAAGGTATAGGTTTAGGATTTGATATAGCAACAGGAAAAGTAGGAGCAAAAAATATTTTATCATTAAATGCAGGTTTAGGAAAAAATGTAGCTTTAGCAGCAGCAAAAATATTTAGCTCATTTTCCGCGATACCATTTGGACTTGGTATACCTTTAGCTATAGCATCTGTTATAGGAATGGCTGCTTTAGTAAAGAAAATGTCAAAAGCGGATGATGGTATATTTGAAGGAGGAGGATATGGAAAAAGAGCTTTATTAGATGAAGGATCAGTAACATTATTTAATAATAAAGATACTATAGTAGCAGGAACTAACTTAAACAAAGGAGATGATGTTATAAGTAAACCAGCAGGATCTGTCAGTATGGCTCCTGCTTTTGATTATGAAGAAATGGGAAGAGTATTTGGTAATATGAGTATTAATGCTACTACTAAATTTGATGATTTTGGTTCAAGAAGTAACTTAGCACGAACAGGAATAAAAAATAATAATTTAAAAAATCAAAGCAGTTTTGCTTAATTTATATTTATAACAAAACAATAAAATTATGGGATTAAAAGATTTAAATTCAATATTAGACTTAGTGGGGGGAAATGAGAACCCCGTAGGTGATATGGGCAACCAACAAGGACCACCATCACAACTACCAACAGAAATAGCTTCACAAGCTCATATAGATTCATTAGAACAAGTACCAGGATTTAGTAGTAATTCACCTTTTCAAGATTTAAATGGTGTTCCTGATCCTAACTTTAATAGTCTAAATGGAACATCAGATTCTCCTTTTCAAAGTACAACAGGAGATCATATGGTAGATTTACTTACACAAAATGCTGTAAGTACAAACACTGGAGAAACTTACCAACCATCACCTAATAAATCTCCATTTCAAGATATAAATGGGGTACCAGGACCACAATCACAATTACCAACAACTCAAGCATCTCAAAAACATATAGATTCATTAGAACAAGTACCAGGATTTACTGGTAATTCACCATTCCAAGATTTAGATGGAGTACCAGGTCCTAATTTTGGTGATGAAGGAGGATCAGGAAAACAATTAAATGGAACAGATTTACATGAAGCATTATTATCATCAACATATCAATATTCTCATAATACTCCTATAGTTACAATTCAAAAAGGTACTTATGATTTAGATGGTGGTTTACCTACAAATGGAGAATATTTAAATAATTTCCCATCATAATAAAATATGGCATTAAAAGCACTATTAACAAACCTAGAACAAGGTACACAAGCTTATCCTAATAATAATACCCCCTCAACATCAGGAGGTTTTAATTATGGTAAATCATATTCTCCTGTTTTTGAAGGTGTTTTTAGACAACGTAGTTTTAAATTTGGACAAGGTACTGCTTATGATAGACCTGGACAAGAATTTAGTAGAGAACCTTTAATTGGTAAAAATATAGATATACCAGGTCCTGATGATGCTCCAGGAGCAGGAGGTTTTTTAGATCTTATTAGTGGTTTAACAGATGGTTTTGTACGTGGGGGTATAGTTAATGCTATATCAAGATCTGCTAAAGATGTAGCTCGTATTACTAAATTTTATTTGACTTCAAGAGGTATAGGTTTTTTAGCTAAAAATGTTGCATTACAACTTACAAATCCTAGAATACCAGTTGGAAATACTTCACTTTTTGGGGTAGATTTAGATAGAAATAGAACTTTTAATTTAGGATTAAATATAATAGCTCAAGCAGGTGTTAATTTTAGTGGTATTCATTTTGATAGAGCAGGAGCAACACCTATATGGCCCGATGCGGACAAATACGAAAAATATTATGGACCCGCAGGAATGTCTCCAATTGATAGAGCAACAGATGGGATAAATTTTGGTAGAAAAGATAGAAACCAAGGTATAACTTTAGGAAATAGACTTTTAACTTTATATGATACTTCTATATTAGGAAATGGAGAAGATACTCCTAAAGAGGAAAAAGGTAAAGTAGGACAATTTTTTGAAAACACAGGAAATAAAATAAAGGAATTAACAGGAAGAGGAGGAGAAGAATTATATGCTTATAATGGGGGTCCTGGTTCACTTTATGGTATAGGAAAAACAAGAATTTTAAGAGCAACAAATACAAGAACAGAAGATTTAAATGTAGATTACGATTTTCACTTAATATCAGCTGAAGATGGTCTAGGTAGAACCACTAATGCAGAAGCAGGTTATATACCTTTTAAATATAGGGGTGCAGATTCATCTGTGGATATATATTCTAATAGATTATTTAATACAAAACCACTAGCTGAATATGTAGGTATGCCTCAATCATTTCTTGATGTTTATGGAAATCCTGATGCTAGTACAAATATTTTTTCTCAAGGTATATTTGCTTCTACCGATTTTGCTAGATGGCCTGAATATTTAAAAGACTCAGCTAATTCATTAGGAATTATGCTTTATAGTTCTATAATAAAAATAGGAGTTACAGATCCTGATTCATCTAAAATTAGAGATTTTAGATCAAGAAAAAGAAGCCAGGGAGTATATAGAATGGTTAGTACCAATTATCAACAAGATGCTATTGGAAAAAAAGCCAAATTTTATAGAGAATCTAGGGTAAATACAGGTAATCCGGGACAATTAAAACAAAAACAAGGTTTTAATTATAATGTATATGATCGTAGAACAATAGATAAAATTAATGCTTTAGACGTAATTAGAGTAAAAGATAATAATTTTACAGACCAAGCATTTAGAGACCTAATTAGATTTAGAATTGAAGCTATAGACGCAGACAAACCCACAGAATCTGATACTATGGTATTTAGAGCATTTTTGGATGATTATTCAGATAATTATAGTGGTAATTGGAATGCTTTTACATATAATGGTAGAGGAGAAGAATTATATACTTATGGTGGTTTTAAACGTGATATAAGTTTTAGTTTTAAAATAGCAGCTCAATCTCGTCATGAAATGATGCCCTTGTATAGAAAATTAAATTTTTTAGTATCCCAAACAGCACCTGATTATAAAGGTACAAGAATGAGAGGTAATTTTGTTAAACTTACTATTGGTTCTTTAGTAGATAGAACACCCGGTATTATAACAAGAGTAGGCTTAAAATGGCAAAAAGATTATCCTTGGGAAATTAATATAGATGGTCCTGAAAAGGGTAAAGATAAAGAAATGCAAGTATTACCTCATGTATTAGATGTTTCTGTTTCCTTTACACCCGTACATAATTTTATACCTAAAAAATCAATTACAGATTCTCCATTTATATTCAAACATGAAAGAAATGGTAATGTAAGAGAAGAAGAAAAATGGTATAAAAAAGGAGCAGCTCAAAGTTTACAAGAAGCTACCCCAGAAGGCCAAAGAAATGGTATGGGAGATAACTTAATACCACTAGATTCAGTCCCTGTAGAATCAGTAGCAGCTAATAATGCAAGAAAACAAGCAGAACAAGATGCTGAAATTAAAAGATTCCAAGAACAAGAAGCAGCAGCAAAACAAGCAGCAGAAGATGCTAAAGAAGCAGAAGAAAGAAAAGCAAGAGAAGCTTTATATCCTGAAGATGATGAATGGGATGAAATAGAGATAGAAGAAGAAGATGACATAGAACCGTTTGACACAGCAGCAATAGCAAATAATAATCAAGAATTTAAAGATAAATCAGCGGCTTTCCAAAAAGAACAAAATAAACCTACAGCAATTGAACCTATTCCAATTCAAAAATTGGAAACAGGGGTTAGTATGCCAAAATATTTACAAAAAGCTGAAATGCCTACAAATAATAATCAGAAAAAATTTAGAAGAGGTGGTAAAATGGGGGGGCCAAGAATAAAAAACTATGAATAGATTATCATCATTAACAAAAAAAATAAACTCTAAAGGAAACTATTATAGATATGCTAAATATCCTGTGGTTCCCCTATCTTTTAGTGATATATATATTATAACCAAAAATGAAGACAGATTAGACTTACTAGCAGATCAATTTTATGGTGATACAGATTTATGGTGGATAATAACTATGGCTAATTTAGGTAAAATAAAAAGAGATTCTTTTTTCATAAAAGGTGGTTTACAAATTAGAATCCCTCAAGATACACAATCAGTAATTGATGAATATAATAGAATAAATTCTTAAAATATGTCTATATTTAAGGAAAGTTTTAAAGATTTTGTTAGAAAACAAATAAAAATAAGAGAAGCAATAATTTCTCATGGTAATAAACAAGGAGAAGCACGTACAAATGCTCCCATAGTAGATTTATCTAATTTAGGAGGTCCTAAAGAACTACAACTTCCCTCACATGCTTTTTATACTAACACCCTTAATAGACAATGTACTATTAGGATGTCTTCTGGAGTTGATTTAAAAGAATCTAATGAATTAATTAAAAATAATAATGATCCTTATGAAAGGTTAGATGATTTAAAAGAAGAAGGTTTAGCTTTAAGATATGTGTTAGAAGGAGGTACTACTATGATAGATAAATCTATAAAACAAGTAGAAATAGAAACAGAAGGTGGTGGTACTAAATCAGGAACAGAAACAGTATTTAGAGCAGCCCCACGTTCGGGTTTTACAGGTGCAAGTAAAAATAAATTTGGTCAAACATATGGTGATCCCTCAATTAGAGCAAATTCAAAAGATGGTTATGGGATAGTACCAATGCCTGGTATTGTGGATGCAGACATAAAAACTAAATCAGCTTATGGTTCACTTAGAGAAATTAAAGTAAATTTTACTTGTCATAACATAAGACAACTTGAAATTTTAGAATTACTTTATATGAGACCTGGTTATCCTGTTTTAGTAGAATGGGGTTGGACTCCTTTTATTGATAATGAAGGTAAAAGAAGATCAGATTTTCCTTTCATTGGCGAGTGGTGGGATCAAAACTCTTCAACTAACGTAATTAATAAAAAGATTATAGAAAGAAAAATAGACACTGGAGGTAATTATGATGGAGTAATAGGAATGGTAAAAAACTTTAATTATAAAGCTAGAGCAGATGGTGGTTTTGATTGCACCACAGAACTAACAGGAATGGGTGAAATACTACAAGGTTTAAAAGGTAAAGATGACGTATTAGGTGACTCAGGAAGATATGAAACTGCTTTAGAAGTATTTTATAAAATGTTAAAGACATATTCTCAATATAAAGATAGAACAACTGTAGATGAAGATGAAAACTATTTTGAAAAACAATCAGTTAAATTAAGAAATGCATTCTATAAATATGTTGGGGGAGATGGAGCTAAAGTAAAAACCAGAAATAATTTAGCTGATTATTTAGATTTAGATTTTTTAAAAGAAAATGAAAAAATAATAAATCCAATATATGATAGTTTTAAAGATGTAGATACTAATGTAGATACAAAAAATAAAATACTTGAAAGTTTTTTATTAAGACATGACCAAGATTTAATTGTTGAACCAGATCCTAATGATGAAGATGAAGTAATAGCTAGTGTAAAATCTAAAAACGTTTATATTAGATGGGATTTTTTAGCACATGTATTAAATTCTACTATATTAGAAAAAACAGAAACGGGAGACAGCCCTCTTCTTTATTTTAAAACAGATACTATAGTCAATGAAGATAGAGAAATCATAAAATTACTTGATGATACTACATCTGCAGGGGGTAAACATATAGAACCATTAGCATATACTTCTAAACGATTATCTCCTGAGGTTAAAGATGAATTTAACAGACTTTATAAGGGTGCAATATCTAACAATAGATCAAATGGATGGTTTGGTTATGGAAATGATCAATTTAAAGCATACTTTGGGGAGAATGCAGAAGATATAAATGATGGTTTTGATGGAATTGAAAACTTAATTGGAAAATTAAAAAGTCAAGGAATTGAGTCATTTAGTGATTTAATTAGAGATGATTATTTAGATATGTCAATAGACCCCACAGTATGTATGTTGCCTCATCAAATGAGATTTGTGAAAGAAAGAAGTGGAGATCCAAATATTCAAGCGTTTTTTAATAGACCCCAACCACAATTTGCTTTTGACGGTATAGGAAATCCTAAAGATAAAAATAAAACAACTAAATATAAAGAGGTTATAGAAATGTGTAATTATAGCCTTACTAGAGAAACAAGTGGTATAGCAGAAAGACAAATAGGCCAAATATTTTTAAATGTTGATCATTTAGATAGAGTTTATAAATCAATGAGATATAATACGGATTCTGATGATAATACAAGTATAAATGATACTTTTAATATGTTTGATTATATTAAAAAAATATTTGATGATGTAAATGCTTCTTGTGGGGGTCAACATAGATTTGAACTATCAACAGATAATGAAAGAGGTAATGTAGTTAGAGTAATAGACATTCAATATCAACCTGAAGCTAAAGTAGATTTAGCTCTTAAAGAAGGAAAAATAATAGAATTAAATATTCAAAGTAATGATTCTATATTTAGAGATTATGTATATACTTCAACTGTACCTAGTAGTTTAATGTCTTCAATTGGTGTAGTAGCTCAAAACCCCGATTCTATATCTTCATTAGAACAATCTACATTTTCAGCTTTAAATAAAAATATAAAAAATAGATTTTCTACTCCTCCAGAATCCCCACCAAGATTAACATCGGCTGAAAGACTAGATAAAGCTAAAAAAGATAAAGAAAGAAAAAAGAATCTTATATTAAAAAATCAAGCTTCAAGAACAGCATTTGAATTAAGTTTAATGGATGCTTTTAAAGCTTTTCTAAATTTAAAATTATTTTATGTAAAGGTTTTAAAGGGTGAAATGACAGACATAGACAATGATGGAAATGCTAAAGAAAGTAAAGAAATTATAAAACAAAAACAAAATCTTAAAACTATTATTAACCAAATAACTAAATTAGAAACTAGACATTTAACAGATGGTGAATATGCAGATGGAACTGGTTTTATTAAAGGAGATGTAAAAAGAAAACCAACACAACAAGTTTCAGATATTATACCTTTAAAATTTAATGCCCAATTAGATGGTATAAGTGGAATTGTAATAGGGAATGTTTTTAAAATAAACCCATCAAGATTACCCGCAGCCTATAAAAAAACAGAAGGAAGACATATTTTATTTATAACAATGGCTGAAGATCAAAAAATAACATCAGGTCAAGATTGGACTACTACTATCTCAGGCCAATTAACCATAATAGCAACTGGTGTAAGAGAACAAGCTGTAGGAGATCCTATTCCAAAAGAAGGCACAGGAGGAGCTGGTGGAGGAGCTGGTGCAGGAAGTGAATCAGCAGGAACAGTAGTTAAATCAGAACCTGCAAAATATGAGACTGTTAAAACTGAAACAATAGAAGAAGTTAAAGTAGAAGAATTAACACCAGATCAAGAAATATTAGAAGAACAAGCAAAATGCCCCGAAGGACAGTATTTTGATGAAGTAACCCAAACTTGTGTAACAGATTTTGATATTGAAGTTAATGATAAAAATTGGGAGGGATTTGATACATTTAAAAATCGAGCTTCCTCATATTTAAAGGGTCATGCTTATTTAGAGTATTATTATAAGAAAAATTTCGGATTTTTATGGGGAATTGAAACTATGGCCAAAGAAAGGAGGGAGAATGGAAATATATATCTAGAGGGATTACCAGGCACAAATAAATTTGGAGATCAGATATTTCTCAATATGATGACTCAATTTAAGAATCAAAAGATAAGGGAAAAAAATATAAAGACCCTTTATAAGGGATCCCACTTTATAAAAGAAACTGAAGACTACCTAAAAAATGAGTATTATACTGTAAACCCAGATAAAAAAATAGAGGGTGGTGTAAATGATCCAACACTAGATGCATCTGGTGCTACTGGGATCACAGGAAAATTATCTGAATTAATGGAAGTATTAAAAGTGGGTGCAGAAACAGGAAATGATAATCTCTATAAAAAAATGCATACTAGGGTAATTAATTTATCTTCCCAAACAGGCTTATTAATGCCTAATGCATTAGTTGCTTTTTTTGATAATGCACCATCTGAAGGATGGGATGATGTAACAAGAAAATTATATTCTAAGTCTGGAGAAGATTATTTAAGTGGAAAAAGAAAGTGGTCTTTTGACAATCCAACTCTACTTGGCCCTTATGAAAGAGTACGTGGAGGTACTGAGTACAATAAACTTGTTGATAAGGATGATAAAAATACAGTTAGAATAGATACTGTAATTAATCGTTTCGATTCAATTGGTAATAAAACTGTACCAGCTGGTACTAAAAATTTCTATGATATATTTGCGGAAGGTTCTATTGCATATTTTGCAGATAGATTAGTACCAACAAAAAATGGACGAGTATTTAATTTTGAATGGACTCTTGATCAATCAAATGTAAAAGAATTCTCAGATTACAATAAAGTATAAAAATGGCAAAATATATTCCAAAGTCAAAAATAAACATAAGGGAAGCAGGTCCTGGTGAATTTGTTCTTCAAAAAACCAGAAAACCCTATACAGGTCCCTACATTGAAACTAGTGAAGGAAAGCATTACGCAGGTAATAATCCCCAAAATTTATCTGTAGTTATAGTTAAACCAAAATCAATACCAAATAATTTTGGTAAAAATAGAAATACAATAAAGTATAATGTTTTAAATAAAAAAACATATAGTCTTCTTAAAAATACAAAAAGTATAATACCAACCAAAAATATACCCACAGAAGATGATTATAAATTAGGAAGTTATAAAAGATATTTTATAAAAAAAGTAAATGAATTATATGGTTATTTTGAAGTAGATAAAAAAACATATGATTCAATAAATGCTAAAAAAAAAGAATATAACCATCCCCTATATGATGTAGGTCAAATAGTTTGGTCTTTAGTAGGTAATGTTAAAAAAACTAATAAAGCACAAATATTTTTACAAAGAGAAAATTTTCCTTACTTATATGTGTTATTTTCTAAATTAGATGAGTTTACAAAAATAGAAGGAAGAATAATAGAAAATCTTTTTACTAAGGGTGAAGAATTATATTATAAAGATGGACGTGAATATAAAGGAGATTACCATATTCACCCAGGTAAAGGTCCTATGGTAGGATCTAAACATATACCTGAACAACATGAAACATTATATTATGAAGTTTCTCAAGAAAATACACAAACAGAAGGTGATATCATTTCAGGTAAACCTGTTACTTCTCTATCAGAAATACCTTCATATACTCCTTCTACTCCTTCTGCAGGAGGAGAAACTTCTAATGGAGGGGGATCTTCTGGTGGAGGAGGTGGTTATTAGATAAAATTTTATTACAATGATAAGGTATGTTCTATCTTATCGAAACAAAAAATCAATTAGACAAACTAAAAAAGGAATTATCCTTAGATGGTTTACCTTATCTTGAATTTATTCAAGGTAATGATAACACACATCCTGCGTTAGCAGAAATTATAGCCATTTATCTTAATGTAAATAAAGAAAGTTACATTATTCCCCTGAGCCATTTAGAATGTATAAATTGGAATAAAAATGTTATATTAAGAATATTAGAAAATTATGAGTTTTGTGTTTTAGATAAGAAAAGCAGCCTACACGCGGCCCCACAACTATCTTATACGGATATACAACATTCAATACCTTTATTAGACCAACATACAACCCAAGCACACCAATGGTATTACCGAAAATTCCCGCATACTAAAGTGAATAAAATGATACCTATTGGAAAACACCTAGAACGCTGTGAAGCTAAGTTACGCGCTATAATCGATTATTCTCCAGGTAAAACTAATGAGTATTATGATTCTATATTATTGCCTGTATTGTATGAGTTAGAGAAGAATACATTAAAATTTAATGACAAGTTTGACGAGTATTTCAAACCAAAATGTAAAAAATTCTCCATAAAAGAAGATCATATATACGGATGGTATAATCCATACACCACAACCGGAAGACCTATAAACAACTTTAATGGAATAAATTTTGTGGGACTAAAACACGACAATGGAGAAAGAGACAGTTTCGAACCTGACAATGACTTTTTTATAGAAATGGATTATGATGGCTATCATCCCCGTCTAATAGGCGATATAGTCGATTACCAATTTGAAGACAACGTACACAACACACTTGCGGAAATTTACTTCAAATCCAAGGAAATAACCCCACAACAATATAAGGAAAGTAAAACACTTACATTTAAACAAATATATGGAGGTATAGATAAAAAGAACCTACACCATCCTTTTTTTAAAAAAACTCAAGATTTTATAAATATAATTTGGAATGAATTTAATAGAAAAGGAGAAGTAAAATGTGGTAGTTATATTATAACAAAGAAAGACCACCCTAAAATACATTCTCAAAAATTATTTAATTACTACATACAGGCAACTGAAACAGAAACTAACATTCGTAAGATAAAAAAGATACAAGATTACTTAAAAACAAAACAAACAAGATTAGTTCTTTACATATACGATGCGTTTGTATTTGATGTAGCTAAGTCTGATGGTATAGAAACAATAAGAACTTTAAAATCAATACTTAGCGATAAATTTCCTGTAAAATTTAAAAGTGGTAAACATTATGGTGCTTTAAGTTAAATTTTATATTTATGGTCGGAAAATTCCGATTATTTATGAACAATCGATTATATTGTACTTTTACTACATTAGATAATTATGAACAAGTAGCAAATACTATTCAATCATCTTATGTAATTTTATTTAATAAACTTTTTGTGTTAGAAAGTTTGGATGGGGAAAAAATTATGATTACATACAATGTAGATATGAATAATTCTATAGTAAATTCAATGATAGACAATACAATATTAGTACATAGAAAAAAACAAACAAACACTTTATATACAATTAATGCACTTAATGAATTAATAAAGAGTTTAAATAATGGAGTTATAGATAAGTCATTCGCAGTAAATTGGAATGATTATAGAAATTGTATATTACTTATACAAACAGAGGGTTTTAATCGTATAGATACGAAAATAAAAGAAATCATAAATCTTTAGTAGAAAAATTTGGTTTAGCCAAACATACTTC
>Ga0209634_1001676_pt1 | contig 16045 bp, 20 predicted proteins | sample LinPmetageLP40_FD_184043 | JGI IMG/M metagenome (GOLD analysis project Ga0209634, IMG submission 184043) | Marine viral communities from the Pacific Ocean - LP-40 (SPAdes) (version 2) | ecosystem: Environmental > Aquatic > Marine > Oceanic | place: Pacific Ocean | collected 2010-08-26
ACAAATTAAACAGGCAGAAAAGATAGCTAAATCAATGAGTGGTAATATGACAGGAGCTGTTAAAGGAATTGAAAAAATTAGAAGAGGGTTATCACATCATAAGCGAGTAAAGGTAGCACTTAAAAAATATAATGAATCCGTAACTGAAGAAACTATCAACGAAGCACCTGAACAACAAATGGCTAGTCAGTTAAATAAAGTTAGTGATACTATACTTAAAATAACTAACAAATTTAAAGGTAAAGCTGATGTTGATGGTATGACTAGAAGTTGGATGATGGGATTACATGCTAGATTAAAAAAAGCTGGAATTAAAACATGATTAGCTTAAAACAATTTTTAAACGAAGGGATACCTAACTATTTTAGAGGATACTTTAACAACATAAACAATAATCTTGATAGGTTGGATAAAAATGTTAAACAACTTATAAAAGATTTAGGAAAAGATGGATTGAAAAAAGAATCTTTAGAAATTGCTTCCCTTTACAAAAAACATATTATAGAGTTTAAGGTAAAACTTAAAGACTTTGAGAGGAAGAACCGTGATTAAATTAAAAGATTTATTAAAGGAAGATAGTCATAAAGAAGGTAAGATGGCTAAACACGATGCTATGGAGTGTGCTAGCGACTCAAAAGATGTTTCTGAAATGATTACAGACGATATGAATTTACCTGAATGGTTAGAAGCAAAAATAACAAAATCTGCTGATTATATGAATTCAGTAAAAGACTATTTAACTCATCATATGAAAGATGATGGGGAAAGTAAATAACATAATATTTATAGATATGAAAGACGAAATTAAATTTAACGGAAAAAAATACAAGAGGGTTGATGAAAGTGTCAACAAACGAGTAACCGTAAGGGAAGTTCGTTCTTGGTTAAAAAAGTTAGAAGAGTTTCGTTATAGGAAAATACCAGGTGTTGATGCTAGAAGAGTTACTTCATTTATCAACAATGGTTTAAGTGAAACAGATTTACCGATGTCTCTACAGAAAAAGTGGAGTCAAGCCAAATACGGTAGAGAAAAACATTTGGCAGACAAATACATTAAAGAAAAAATTACAAACAAGTTAGCTCAGAATGAGGGAGTTGGAATGAAAAATATTAAATTAATGGGTTTAATCGAAGACATAGGAATTATGGCTGATGAGAAACCAAGAGTAAATAAATATGAAGTGATAGAAGCAGTTAAGTCTTATCAAACAGTTGGTAAACAAATTTATCATAACAATAATATTTTAGAAACTGCTAAACAACTTGTTCAAATGGCTGAATCTGCTCAAAATCACATTCTTGGTGAAAGTGATGATTGGTTTGATAATGTTAGTGTAAAGAGAAATATGAAAGAACTTAAAGGGTTGACAGGACAGTTCAAAAAAACTGCTGTCGAGGCAAATGCCACAAATCAACGACTTTCTGCTCTTTACGAAGACATGGGAAATATTTTAAATCGTTACTATGATATTGACGAGGGTTTAGATCCAGTCGGTAAAGAAGATGATGATGTTGACAACGATGGTGATACTGATGATAGTGATAGATATCTAAAGAAAAGAAGAGATGCTATTACTAAAGCTGTCAAGAATGGAGATAAGTAATACATTTATTTATGTCTCTTTGACATTATGGCAAATCGGTTTTATTATAGGAATACTATTAAGGTTATTTTACAGAGATGATAAAAAGAAAAAGACAAAAGAGGTTTTTACGAATAGGACAACACCAAAAGCTGTTGAAGTCGAGTTACCAAAACAGAAAAAAGTTGGACACATCGAAATTGAAACAAAAAAAAATATAATGCTACAAAAACCTACAAACTCGTCTATTAAATCAGATGAAGTAATAAAAGGTAAAGTAGTAACTCAGAAAGAAAAACTTAAACAACTTAGAAGAGGTTAGATATGGCAAAAGGTTTAGATTGTGGTACATCATTCTATATTGCTGCTACAGAAGAGCTAGTAAAAAAACAAAGAAATGCATTCTTAACTGTCGATGGGGAGGTGAACCAAGTCAAGAGAATGTTAAAACGACAAGGAATTCCTTTCGTAGAGAAAGCAGGTAAAGTTCATATAGTTGGACAACATGCTTTCAACTATGCTCAAATATTCTCAACAGCCGAACTTAAAAGACCGATGAAAAGTGGTCTTTTAAATCCTACAGAGAAAGATGCCTTACCAGTTCTAAACGCCATAATCGGAGAGTTGTTGGGTGACGCTGTGGATGGGGAAACATGTGTTTATTGTATTCCATCTAAACCTATTGATGTTCAAAGGGAAGTGTCATATCACGAAGATGTATTGAGAACGATAATAGAACAATACGGATATAACGTAAAAAAGATAGAAGAGGCAGTTGCTATTGGTTATGAAGGTTTGGTTGATACTCAACTAACAGGAGTAGCCATCTCGATGGGTGCTGGTATGTGTAACATAGCAGTTATGTATCAAGGAATGACTGCCCTATCTTTTAGTGTAAGCCGTGGTGGAGATTGGGTTGATGAAAATGTTTCTATGGATACCGGAGTATCAAAAGCTAAGGTAACTAACATTAAAGAAACATCAACTACACTTGATTTATCTTCTGCTACTTATCAAAATATTTATGAAGAAGAAACGGATGAGGCTAATGTTCTTATTGCTATCCGTTCTTATTATGGTGCCCTAATTAATTATCTTTTAACTAACTTAAAGGTTCAGTTTGAGGGTGTTGAAAATGTTCCTAACTTTCCTGAAGCAGTTCCTATCGTTATCGGTGGTGGAACTTCTTTAGTAAAAGGATTCTTGGATGTGTTCAATGAACAGTTTGACCAAGATGATTTCCCAATACCTATTTCAGAAATCATTCATATAGAAGATGCTCATACAGCAGTTGCTAGAGGATGTTTATCTGAAGCTCAACTAATAGAAGAAGATGATGAAGAATAACAACAAAGGTTCTAACATGTTTAAAAAACAAAAGAAATCAAAAAATAAAGGTTCTACATTACTTTATGTAGATGCAACAGGTAAAAGTATCGAGAGAGCTCTTTCAGAATTTAAAAGAAGAGTCAAAAACTCTAATATGTTAAAAGAACTTAGAGAAAGAGAATTTTATCAAAAACCATCTGCTGCTAGACGAGAGAAAAGAAAGCAAAGAGCGATAAAGATAAAGTCTCTCAAGTTAAACGACTAGTTTTATTTTTTTTTTATATACTTATATGTAATTACATATTTATATGTAACCTCAATACTCTGTTGTCTTACAGAGTCTAAAAAAATTAATCCAATTAAAGTTTCAGAATAACTTTATTCCAATACAAATAGTATGGGAGACATAATATGTCTGATTTATTAAAAGAAGCTATCGCTGATGCTAAAGCTGTTCGTGAAACTGCTCTGCAAAACGCTAAGATGGCTCTTGAAGAAGCCTTTACTCCACATCTAAAATCAATGTTGTCAGCTAAGTTAGCTGAAGAAGATATTGAAGAAGATGAGAATCCTTTTGCTGATAAAGACGAGGATGATGAGGAAGAAAGTGCTGACGAAGGTATGCATGATTCACCAAGACGAGAAGAAGATGATGAAGAAGATCCTGAAGAAGGAATGCACGATTCACCAAGACGAGAAGAAGATGATGAAGAAGAAGTTGATGAGTCTGAAATCGTTGAAATCGATGGTGTGAAGTATGCCCCTATTGTTACTGAAGATGAGCACGAAGACGAAGAAGATGAAATGGATGAGTCTGAAGAGCTTGATTTAGAAGCAGTAATCAAAGAGCTTGAAGAAGAGTTAAATGAAACTGAGTCTGATGACGATGATGAAGAAAAAGTCGATGAAGAAGTCGTAACAGAAGCTGAACATGAAGACGAAGATGAAGATAAAGACGAAGTTGATGAACAATCAACCTCATCTGGTATCGGTTCGGGAACTGGTGTGAAGCAACCTTCCGCTGGTGACGAAGAAGATCCAGGTAAAGGTAAGGTTCATGAACAAGTTAATACGCTACAAAGCGAGCTTAATGAATATAAGGAAGCCGTAGTCTTTTTAAAAGACAAGCTTCATGAAGTTAACATCCTTAATGCAAAATTACTTTATACAAATAAACTTTTTAAAGAGTTTGTACTAAGTAACGACCAAAAACTTAAAATTGTAGAGACATTTGACAGAGCTCAAACATCTCGTGAAATTAAGTTGGTCTATTCTACTCTTGCTGAGTCTTATACAGACAATGGTAAAGAAAAGAAAGAAGTTGTTAAGGAATCATATGCTAGTAAGAAATCTGGTGGAACTGCTCCAAGTAAGAAGATTATCTCGGAAGAGAATCAAGTTGCAGACCGTTTCAGAAAACTTGCTGGTTTGATTAAATCATAAACCGCTTTAATTCGGAGAAAATAAAATGAGCGATTATATAAACGAAGGTCTTTTATCTTCAGCTTCACCTATTAAGAAGCAGAAAGATGAGGCCGCTAAGCTCGTTACTAAGTGGGAACAATCTGGACTTTTAGAAGGAATGGATAATGAATGGCAACGTTCTGGTATGGCTACATTGTTAGAAAACCAGGCACGTCAGTTAATATCTGAGAATTCTACTACTTCACCAAGCGCCGGTGCCGGTGTAGGTGATGAAGAATGGTCAGGAGTTGCTTTACCATTAGTAAGACGAGTATTTGGAAACATCGTTGCACAGGAACTTGTTTCTGTACAACCAATGAACTTACCATCTGGACTAGTTTTCTATCTTGATTTCAAGTATGGAACTACTACTGGTAAAAATACAGCCGGTGATTCAATTCACGGAAAAACAGGTCCTAACTCACCATCCGGTTCTTCTGCTCCTTTTGGAACAGACGGACTTTACGGAGCTGGTAAGTATGGATATTCAACTAACCTAAGTTCTGAAGCTGCTATTGCAGTCGCTGGAACGCCAGCTGGTGCTACTTTTAAAGACATTGACTTTAATAGTGAAGACTCTGCTTCTGTCAGTAATGATGGATTAGTTAAAATTGCTTTTGCACATTCTGGACTTACAAATCCTGATTTGAAAGCTGTTAGGTCTTTTGATATCACATTAAATAACACATCTGGATCAGTATTACCTCAGTACACCAAAGTAAATGGTGCTAACATTGAGGTAATAGTAGACATAAAGAAGTCTGCTAATTTAATAGACCATTCATCTGGTTCATTAACTGTTGACTACATTGTAGAAAATAGTGCTGGAAGTAGAGGTGATTTTGAAGATAGAGTTGGTAAATCTGATGATGCTGTTGATTTAGGTATACCTGAAGTTAACTTGGAAATGAGATCATTACCAATTGTTGCTAAGACTCGTAAGTTGAAAGCTGTATGGTCACCTGAGCTTGCTCAAGACCTTAACGCTTATCATTCTGTAGATGCTGAAGCTGAATTAACATCAATGTTAAGTGATTATATCTCAATGGAAATTGATTTAGAAATCCTTGATATGCTAATTCAAGATGCTCAAACAGAAGATTACTGGTCAGCAAAAGCTGGTGAAGACTATGATTCCGGTACTACTTCATTTGTAACGAATACCTTTTATGGTACACGTTTTGAATGGTATCAGACTCTAGTTTCTAAGATTCAAAAAGTATCAAATGAAATTCATCGTTTGACACTTCGTGGTGGTGCTAACTTTGTAGTTGTTGCTCCAAAAGTTGCTACTATCCTTGAATCACTTCCTGGCTATGTAAGTCAGCCTGGTGACGGTGGAAATGACCAATTTGGTATGGGTATTTCTAAGATAGGTCAAGCTGCTGGTAGATATACTGTCTACAAGAATCCTTACATGACTGAAAATTCAATCTTGGTTGGATTTAGAGGAAGTAACTTCCTAGAAACTGGTGCTGTATATTCACCATACGTTCCGTTAATCACAACACCTCTAGTGTACGATGCTGAAGATTTTACACCAAGAAAAGGTGTGATGACTCGTTACGCTAAGAAGATGATTCGTCCAGAGTTCTATGGTTTAATTCATTGTAAGTCACTTGACTTAATTTAAATTATATCATAAACCTGATAAATAATAAGAGGGGGAAACTTAGGTTTCCCCTTTTTGTTTTATATGGATACTTATTAATGTCTATTAGACATTTTTTAAACAAACAAAACTGATTTCTCGGAGGCTGGGTAAATCAAGGAGAATAACAAATGGCAAATTCAATTAAACAGATAACAACCGATAAAGGTGATAAACACAATCTCGGTAATATCGAAATAGCTGCTGTTAAAGCAGTAGAGCAAGGTGCTAACACATTTAGTGCTGCTAATGCATTTAGTGCTCTTAATACCTTTTCAAGTAATTTAGCAATAGATGGTGCTCTTGAACTTGGAATACAAGCTGTAACTGCAGCTGGTTCAGACCAATCAGATGGTGGTGCAATTTCAGCAACTGGTGGTGTGTTCGTTAATGTGACTGGTGCAGACAATACTAAATGTGTTGTTCTACCATTATTATCAGCTGTTAATTTAGGGCATACATTCCTTATCTATAACAATCTGGCTAATAAAACATTAGAAATTTTTGGTGGAGTTGGTGATAACCTCGCTCCTGCTGGAGATAATACTGCTGTTACTATTGCTGCAGATACTATACTGCTTTGTGTGGCATTAGATGCTACTCAATGGGTTGGTGCTGAGTTACCAGTAATAGGTGCTTAATAATAGTTAACTTAACTACCGAGTAAATATGAAAGGGGAAGACTTCGGTTTTCCCCTTTTGTTTTTATAAACTATATATTTATAGTTAAGGAGAACTATAGATGCCAAAATTAGATTATGCTTATGTTGATCCGTCAACCTTTTCAACTGGTGAAACGCCATATGGAACTTATGATGCTGATAGTACATTTCAAACCGATATTGTTTCGGTAACAAAGTGGTGTGCTAAAAGACTTGGGTTTCCTGTATTACAACTTGAAATACCAAGTAGTTCAATTTATGCTTGTTTTGAAGAATCAGTAAATGAATATTCACAACACATAAACAACTACAATATAAAAAATTGGATGTGGGAACAGTATGGTGAAAAGAGTAGAATATCAGGATCATTAGGTACGGGTTCTGCTAATCCCGTAACTCCAACATTAGGAGCATCAATCGGATTATCTGAAAAATATGGACAAGTAGTCAATATGAGTGAAAACTTTGACTTAAAAAAAGGATATATAACATTATCTGGTTCACAACAAGATTATGATTTACAAAGTGTTTGGGCTAGTGTAAGTGAAAGTAATAAAAGGATTGAGGTACAAAAAGTATTTAATCAACCTCCAGTAGCTATATCAAGATTTTACGATCCTTTTGCTGGTGGGTTTGACCAAAGAAATATGCTAGATGCTTTTGGGTTTGGTAATTATTCACCTGGTACTACATTTATGCTACACCCAATTAGTTATGATTTGGCTAGGGCAAATCAAATTGAAACATCTGATTTGGTTCGTAAAAGTGCTTACTCCTTTGAAATTCATAATAATAATCTAAGAATATTTCCTAGACCAACAGACAGAGACACCGGAGAAAAACTATATTTTGAGTACTATGTCAAAGATGACATTAAAAATACAGACAATGCTAATGCTGGTTTACAAGGTGGGGTATCAGATCCTTCTAATGTTCCATACAAATTTATTACTTATAGCTCTATCAATCAACCTGGTCGTCAATGGATTAGAAAGTATACTTATGCTCTTGCTAAAGAGTTATTGGGTATTATCAGAAGTAAGTATAGTTCTATGCCAATACCTGATGGTGAAGTAACATTAGATGGTGAAGCCTTAAAGACAGAGGGTAGAGAAGAGAAAGTACAACTTTTAGAAGAGTTAAAAGAATTTTTAGAGTCGGTATCTTTAACTGAAAAGTTAAAAGCTGAAGCCGAAGAAGCAAATGCTCAACAAGAAGTGTTAGGGAAAGCTCCACTACACATATATATAGGATAACATATGTCTGCTACTAGACCATTTTTTATTTCCCAAAAGGAAATTGACTTAGTTGACCATATGAACGAAGAACTCATTGATGAGATAGTCGGTCAATCAGTTGATATTTACAAGATAGCACCAGAACATACTAATTCTAACATATATGGTGAATCAACTACTAAGTATTTTAATGTTGGGTTTAGGGTAAATTGTCTGATACGATATAATGCTCCTGAAGTAGAACAATTTAATGAGGTAGGAACAGACTCAAACTCTACAATAGATTTGATGTTTCAGAGAAATAATTTAGCTAGTGGTTCATTAAACTTTTTTCCTGAAGCTGGTGATGTGTGTGATTGGAATGATTGGTATTGGGAAATCAACGGAGTTACAGAACCACAACTTATTGGTGGTCATCCTGGATTTAATCATGCTATAAAAGCAACAGCACATAGAAGTAGATTATCGTCAATTAACATAGAGGAAAGACCAAGATAATGGCTATTCAACTACTAGATAAGAAACTTGTGATGAAACCAAGAAGGTCTTCAATGGTCAAGGTTGAAAAACAACTTGATATTGTGAAAAATTATGATAGTGATAGTGAAAATATCTACCAAGAACCAAGAGCTGATAAGTTTGATGAGATAATAGGTTTGTTAAAGCAAGGTAATGTATATGGGGAGAAAGATAATATCACTTTAGGTGCTGTAGATGTTCCTATTGAAAAACAAATAGCTATTGATAAGGTATCAACCAAAGGATTAAAATCAGAAACATATAAAAATGACTCTAAAAGTAAGTTAGATAAACTAAGGAAACTACGCCGTGGCAATTAAACCAATAACAAATAAAGATGCTCCAAATGTATCTTCTGTTAATCGAGAATCACAAACTAGTATAAGGAGTGAGAAAGGAAACTCTAAGGTTGTCATCAAGAAACCAGGTGGTCCTAATGCTGGTAAGGGATTCTCTATTGGTTTAAAAGAAATAGATACTGCGGTTATCAAACATATCCGAAATATTATGAAACCAAAGGTAAGGGAACAAAACGAGGTAATCTCTGTTCCTGTATTGTATGGTAATGAGGAAAGATGGAAGTCTGTTAAAGCAAGGGGTGCTTTACGAGATAAGAACGGAACAATAATCTTACCTGTTATGGTAATAAAAAGAACATCAGTAGGATTTGATGACAATATGCCTATGTCATTTGATAATGATTTACAAGGTAAATTTATATCAGTAGTCCGTTCAAGTAGTGGGTGGAGTAAAAATAATAGGTATGATAGATTTTCAGTATTAACAGGTCAACAACCAGTTCAAGAGTTTGTTAAAACCGGTATGCCAGACTTTGTAACTTGTAGCTATAGTATAGTTATGATGACATCTTATATAGAGCAAATGAACGACTTAAATTCAGTTTGGTTAGAACACTTAGAAACTTACTTTGGTGACCAAACCAGTCACCGTTTTCTTTCATCACTTGATGGTGATATATCAAATGAAATAGAAATGGAATCACAAGGTGAGAGAATGATTAAGAATGAATTTACTATGACTATTAAGGGATATGTAATGCCAGAGTTTACTGATAATATCTTAGGTAAAACTGCTGAAATGCAAAGAGGATATACACCAAAAAAAGTATCGTTTTCCGAAAAAATTATATAATTATATATATAAATTGTTACAACAAACTAAACAAGAGGTTTACAAATGTCCGAAATTAAATTTACAGAAGAAGAACTTAAATCATTAGCTGAACTACAGAACAAATCTGCTACTATAACAAACAGATTTGGTCAATTAGCTATTGCTAAAATCAACTTAGAAAAACAAAACGAAGCAGTTGAAGAAGAAGAGTTCAAACTTCATGAGGAATTAGAAGGTCTTAAAAAAGAAGAACAAACACAACTAGAGTCTATTACTAAGAAGTATGGTCCTGGTCAGTTAGATCCTCAGACAGGTGTATTCACACCAACCGTAGAAGTAGAACCCACAAAGTAAAAAAAACTACAATTATAAATCCTTTTTTTATCTTTTGAGAAAATAGGTAATATTTATATATGAATAATTATATTTAAATCATTCCTAAAAGTTTCGGAGAAATTAAATGGCTGAAAAAATTGTATCACCAGGTGTATTTACAAATGAAATAGACCAATCGTTTTTACCCGCGGCAGCCGGTCCAGTTGGAGCTGCTATTGTTGGTCCTACTGTAAAGGGTCCTGTTCTTGAACCAACCATAGTTAATTCTTATGGTGAATATGTTAGATTGTTTGGAGAGTTAATACAGAGTGGTAGTGATAACTATCAGTTTTTAACTTCTCATACTGCTAAAGAATATTTACGACAAGGTGGTCCAGTTACTATTGTAAGAGTAGCTGGTACTGATACTGCTCGAGCTACTGCTAATGTAGATTTGACCATCCATCCATCTGGATCAAACGATACTATATTCACTCTTGAAGCTTTAGGAGATGGTCCTCAGTTTAATAACTTTGTAGGAACTGGTTCTCAGTTTGGAACTGATGAATTATTAACACCAGAAGTAAATTCTACATCAAATGAACATTTTGGTAGTGGATCATTTGGTGGTCGTGGTGATAACTTTCGTTGGGAAGTATCAAATCATAATACTTCTAAAGGTACATTTACCCTTTTAATTAGACAAGGTAATGATACCATAAAGAAAAAGAAAATAATTGAAACACATGCTAATTTATCATTAGATCCAGATTCTAACGATTATCTTTTAAAAAGAGTAGGAAACCAAACAAATACAATTGCTACAGAAAATGGAGTTGCTTATTTACAACCAGTGGGTGAATTTCCAAATAAGTCTAACTATGTAAGAGTAAGTAATTTACCTGATGGTAGGAAAACACCAAATTACCTTGATGAAAACGGTAATGTAAACAAACCTTATAATGGAAGTGAAACAACTTATTTACCTCCAGTTGGTAGTGGTAGTTATGGTGGTGCTTTTGGATGGAGTACTCAGTTAGGATATCCAACTGTTGGTTTTACATCACAAATTGCTGGTGATTTAGGAACTGCTGAAGTAGAACATCCATTTAATTTTTATGATAAAATAAGTGGTACTCAATCACAAGGTGTTGACTTATCAGTTAGTAACGCTGTAATTGGAACTGGTGGATACGCTACTGCTCTAAGTTTATTATCTAATAAAGACCAATATAATTTTAATCTATTAGTAATACCTGGAATAGTTGACCAACAAACAGATCATAGTGCTGTTATAGGACAAGCCATTCAACTTTGTGAAGACAGAGGTGATTGTTTCTTAGTATATGATAACACTAACTTAACAGATAGTGTAGCTACTGCTAAAACAAATACAGAAGTTCGTAACTCAAGTTACGCTGCTGCTTACTATCCTTGGGTTCAGATAATAGATGCTACTACTGGTAATTATAGATATGTTCCACCATCAACCGTGATTGCTGGGGTATATCATTTTAACGATGTAGTCGGACAACCTTGGTTTGCTCCTGCTGGTTTAAACAGAGGTGGAATTGATAGTGCTGTTCAGGCATATAGAAAATTAACTCAAGGTAATCGTGATGACCTTTATGAATCAAATGTTAATCCGATTGCTACATTTCCTGGACAAGGTGTTACTGTTTTTGGACAGAAAACAACACAGAAGAAAGCTTCTGCTCTTGACCGAGTAAATGTAAGAAGATTGTTAATTAACTTAAAGACATTTGTTGCAAGTTCTTCAAGAGGTTTACTCTTTGAACAGAATACAAGTAGATTAAGAAATCAGTTTTTAAATGTTGTTAATCCTTATATGGAACAAGTTCAATCTAATAGTGGATTGAATGCTTTCCGTGTTGTAATGGATGATTCAAATAACACACCAGAAACTATCGATAGAAACATGTTAGTAGGTCAGATATTTATTCAACCTACAAAAACTGCTGAATTTATCGTATTAGACTTTGTAGTACAACCAACCGGAGCTGCTTTTCCTGAATAGATTTTTGGAAAAGTGATATTTATTATTATAGGAGATAAATAATGGCCGAATTAGTAACAGCACAAGAAATATATTACACAGCATATGAACCGAAACTGAAAAATCGTTTTATCATGGAGATTGCTGGTATACCTGCCTTCACCATAAAAACAGCACAAAGACCTCAAATAACTTTTGATGAGGTTGTGTTAGAGCATATGAATATAACAAAGTATGTTAAGGGTAAGGGAAGATGGCAGACTCTACAGATTACTCTGTATGACCCGATTGTACCATCAGCTGCTTCTGCTGTCATTGAGTGGATAAGACTACATCATGAAAGTTCTACTGGTCGTGATGGATACCAAGATATGTATAAAAAGAATGTTGTTTTTAATGTCTTGGGACCTGTTGGTGATAAGATTGAACAATGGACACTTTTTGGAACTATGATACAAGATGCCGCTTTCGGTGACTTAGACTTTAGTTCTTCAGATCCAGTTGAAATAACACTAACATTAAGATACGATTACGCTGAACTAGAATTTTAAAGAAAAGTTGTAAACATACAACAAGGAGTTATAAATGTCAGAACATAAGTTCCCTACGGAAGTTATTGATTTACCATCTGGTGGAAAAGTATATCCAAAAGACTCACCACTTGCTGAAGGTAAAATTGAATTAAAATATATGACCACAAAAGAAGAAGACATCCTTATGTCTGAAAACCTTATTAAGAAAGGTGTGGTTATTGATAAACTACTAGATAGTTTGATTGTTACAAAGGGTGTAAATCAAACCAGTTTAATATTAGGAGATAAGAACGCTGTATTGGTTGCTTCTCGTATATTAGCATATGGTCCTAATTATACCGTTGAAGTAACAAACCCAAATGATCCTGAACAAAAGATAGAACATACATTTGACCTTACAAAGTGTCCGTTTAAAGAAACATCTAAAGATGTTGATTATTCAGATAATTCATTTGACTATACTACCGAGATAGGTAAGAATAAAATTAAGTTTAAGTTATTAACTGGTGCGGAAGAAGCTCTAATAGAAAAGGATTTAAAACAATCTGCTAAGTTTGGATACTCTAGTGATATTACAACTAGATTAAGATATACTATTACAGAGGTGGATGGTGATAATAAACCAGAAACAATAAATTCATTTTCACAGAATATGTTAGCTCGTGATTCTGTAGCATTGAGAAGTTACATTACAGAGATTTCTCCTGATATTGACTTGACATCAGAAATAGAAATAGGGGGTGAAACAGTTAGCGTGTCAATTCCGCTTACTGTTACGTTTTTTTGGCCTCAAGCCGGAAAATAAGTTAGATATACATCAAAATATATTTTACTTTATATATGGTATGCCTGGATTTACATTTGATAATGTATATCACATGCCTGTTCATTTAAGAAACTTTTATTTTCGTCAATATACGGAATTAAAAAAGAAAGAAAAGGAACAGATGGATGCTGCTAAGACAAAACAACAACCAACAATTCCTCGTAGATTTTCACCTAAATAACTCTTTTCTTTATATTTATTAATATATTAGGAGAACTACATCATGTCGTATATGAGTGACAAAGCAATATTGAAAGAAGGTATAATTGACTCCGTTCTTAAAACTATTTTTTCAAGTAAAAATAAAAAGAAAAGTAAGAAAATTGAAAAACAAGTTAAGAAACTAAATAATGCCTTAGCTGATTTTGAAAAGGCTGCGAACGCAGAACTTAAAAGTCTTGATCCTAAAGCAAAACCATTTAAGTTAGATAGGTATAAAGTATAACAATGGCCGATGATCCAAAAAAACTAGCAGCTGCTCAAAAAATTGCTAATGAAGCTATAAAAGAGGGTACTGATTTAACTCGTACTTTAGGTACTTTATTAGATAAACAAATTAAATCAGCCGAAGGGTATAATAAGATTATTCAAAATAGGTCACGAATATTAAATAATATTGCCAAAGCTGATAAATCATCAATACCTAATCTTAGAGGGGCATTTACTACTCAAGTAGATATTTTAAGAACTCAAAATAAAATAGTAAATGCAAGAGATAAACAAGGAAAATTTCAAAAAGGATATAATAATTCGGTAGTCCAAGGTTTAAAAACTGATTTAAAAGGTTTAAATGTCAATAAAGAAAAAATAAGTTTAGATGGTATGCGAAAGGAAGCAACTGCTGGAATAAATAAAACTATGTTAGCAGGTGTTGGTATTATCACTTCTCTAGTTGCCGTCACAATAAAATTTGGTCAAAAGTTAGATGAAATTGGAAATACATTTGGTAGTTTAAATGTAATGGGTAGTGAGTTTCAAGACACATTAATATCACAAGGAAACTCTGTTACTGCTTTAGGTTTTGGTGTTCAAGATGTTGCTAATGTAACAAACACACTAGCATCAAATTTTGGAATGAATGTTGATGAAGCCTCTAAGTTATCAGGTAAAGTATTAGATACAGGTAAAGCTTTAGGATTATCAGCCGATGAAGCAAGTAATCTTTTTGGTACATTAATGACCGTTGGTGGTTTAACTGCCAAACAAACAGAAGAATTAACCGAGGGTGCTTTTCAATTAGCCAGACAAGCCGGAGTTGCTCCAGCTCAAGTTATGAAAGATATTGCTGGTTCGGCTGAAACCGTTGCTATATTTACAAAGGATGGTGGTAAAAACTTACTTGAGGCTGCTATTTCAGCCAGACAACTTGGAATCAGTATAGATTCTGTTGCTAAATCAGCAAGGGGTGTATTAAACTTTGAAGAGTCTATTGCTAAAGAAGTAACAGCATCAGCGCTGACTGGTAGACAAATAGATTTAAGTAAGGCTAGACAACTTTCTTTTAATAAAGATATAGCTGGATATAATAAGGAAATAACAAAACAAATACAGGCACAAGGTGATTTTGGTGCTATGAGTGTTTTTGAACAAGAAGCATTAGCTGATCTCTTTAATATGGAAGTTGCAGAGGTATCAAGGATTTCAAAGGGATTGGAAGATGTTTCAATAAAAGGTGCTTTAGCTGCTAGTAGTTTTGAAGATTTGGTCGGAAGAGATTCTATGTCAAACATATCAAGTTTAATAGGTTCATTTAAACAATTGGCTGCTATTTTAACGGATGCCTTGGGTAAAGGTTTAGAAGATTCCGTTGGTGGATTAAAAGATTTTTTAGGGAACACGGATAATGTTAATAAATTAAAAGCATCATTTACCGAAATAGGTCAAAAAATTGGTGAGATGGTAACCAGTTTTTCTGAATTTCTTACAAATAGTGGTGGTATTACAGCTATGGCTTCTGGTGTAATGGCATTTGCTAACGGAATATCAAAAGCAATAAGTCTGTTACCACTTTTGATAGGTGGTTTAGTCGCTGCAAAGGTTGCTGCAACGGCTTTTGGAATAGCATCGTTAGCAGGTGCTTTAACAAAGGGTGCTATACTAGGTGGACCTGTTGGTATTGGAATTACAGTAGCGGCTCTTGCAGCAGGTTTAGGAGCTGGTTTAATGTTAATGCCAAAAGCCCAAACAGGTATAACAGGATTTGGTGGAGGACCTCTAATGGTAGGTGAGTCTGGTCCAGAAATAATGAATGTTCCAAGAGGAACAAATGTAACAGGCGCTGAAACAACACGACAAATGATGGGTGGGAATGATAATAAAGATGTTGTAAATGAACAAAAAAGAACTAACGAAGGTATTGCTACATTAACAAGTGCAATAACAAATCTAAATATAACTGCTGGTCGTGGTACTTTAAAAGTTGCCATGGAACCTGCTCTTGGTGGAAGGGGACTATAATGGCATTAGAATCATTAGCAGATGCACTAGCTGCCCTAGAAGCTTCAGGTACTAATACTGCTGGTAGTGGTGGTCAAGGTAATCCACCACCAACTCCATATAATAGTAAATTAGCAAGTAATGTTACTTTTGGTAATCCAAATACAACAAATCATTCATTAGGAACTGGATTATTTAATGGATATAATACTTACGATGAATTAACTAGTGAAGCTATATCAAAAAGAAAATTTAATATAAATAATTTAGGTAAAAATGATAGACTTGGCGAGGGTGATTTTACATTAGGAACTCTTTTTAAACATAACCATAGAGGT
>Ga0209634_1001678_pt1 | contig 16031 bp, 14 predicted proteins | sample LinPmetageLP40_FD_184043 | JGI IMG/M metagenome (GOLD analysis project Ga0209634, IMG submission 184043) | Marine viral communities from the Pacific Ocean - LP-40 (SPAdes) (version 2) | ecosystem: Environmental > Aquatic > Marine > Oceanic | place: Pacific Ocean | collected 2010-08-26
CCATACCTTAAAAATAACAATTAATGACCTATTTTAGGTTACTAACCCAAAAACATTTTTAGCCTAAATAATCACCTCATATAATCAAAATGCCACTTTTTGGAGTTTTCGGACAGGCACTAGTTACTGGCGTATTTGCTCCGATCAAAGAGAAATCACATCACGACTTTGATTTAGTCGGCAATATAGCTCCACTTCGTCAGCTCGGATTTATGACAGATTGGTGGTCCAATGGATATTATACCTATTTGCGTTTGACTGACGGCACTTCATCAGAAGCCTTCCAGGCACAATTTCCCGCCTTTATGGATAAGTATTTTGGGGATGACTTTGCGAGCATAAATAACCGCACTGACCTTACTTTACAATCATTTGGTGACATCTACTTCGAAAGGGATGTGAGGCATGATCAAATTCTTCATGGGAATAAAGACATCATTTACCTTTTCATCATCATAGGCGGATTCATCTTTGCAATAGCATGTATCAATTACACCAATTTGGCCACCGCTAAGTCAGAGCAACGTGCAAAAGAAGTTGGAGTACGCAAAACGCTGGGCTCTTCTAAAAAGCAGCTGGCAGGTCAATTTTTCTTAGAATCGATTATAGTCGTGAGTATTGCTGTGATTCTATCGTTCACTTTAGTTGAAATTATGTTGCCCACATTCAATGTGATATTTGAACTTGACCTATCTCCGGAGCGAAACCCCCTGGTATTGGTTGGGCTGGCAGCAGGACTAATAATTATTACAGGCTTGATGTCCGGATTATATCCATCCATTATACTTTCATCACTAAAGCCACTTCAAGTACTTAAGGGTAAGCAAACAATTGGGAAAAGCGGAATATCACTTAATTTGACTTGTGTACTACCATTGGCGCCATTGGTCTCTTCTTTTAATCTCTTAAAGGTCTAATTCCTCGAAGCTCTGCCTCGATTTACTTTTTTTTGTGACTCGATGTCATAAAAAAAGTAATAATTTGTTTCAACGACTCAATGCCTCGTGGGCTCTGCCGGGCGGGTATATCTGACCATGCTCGCCTACCAACTCGTCAATACCATCAGGCATATGCTCAAAGAGAAGGGCATTCACTATGACTGTCCCATAGGGATCACTATGTGGGAAAAACATTGTGAGGATTATGAACACACAAACCATCCAAACACTCATCTTACCTACTGACAAGAAAACCATCCATCTGAGAAAACCTTCTAAACCTATCAAAGAAGTACAGGATATCTACACCGCTACAAATTGCAACAATACTCAAAAGCCTGTTAAAAAATATGTAGTGTACCACTAAGTGCCAAAAACAATGCCCTTTGTAACTCAACATGCTTTTTTAGCAAGTTGGGTTAATTGTTGTGTGCCGTGCATGATTAATATCTAGGTGGTGAAAGTCCACTATGGGGGAATGTAGTTTCCAACCATTAGCTAAGAGCAAGGGTGTCGTGGGTGACTGCGAATCTGAAGGAAGCTTAAGGCAAAACCCTGAACCGAGGGACACGAACAATATAAGGCATACTTGACTTGGATAAGTTTACAACACAAAATGAAGTCCAATAACTACACGGGAAGTCAAGGTGTAAATACTGCGGTTAGATGGGGTGAAAGATATTAATCTTACCACGGGAGATCTCTCAGACAATATAAACGCTAAGTTTATATTGGTTGAAAAGTTTACTGAGAGAAGTCAGCCGAAGCCATAGTACTAATTTGCACGACAGAGCATTAGGAAGGGCTGAACCTTAAAGAGTGATTAGTAAATGAATGTTACCAAGTGAGAGGAAGAGTGCAGAAAATATCGAAAGATAACTACCAGCGGAATACTAGAGCGGAACTCGAAAGCTACTCTGGAGTGCAGACTTTTATGAGGATAACTGAAAACAACATCACAAATTTTAGTGCATCGGAATATGGATTACTAGAACAAATCCTATCCCCAACCAACCTGAACTTAGCATTTAAGAAAGTAAAAGCGAACAAAGGAAGCGGAGGGGTTGATAAGATGGGTGTCGAGTCTTTGAAAGACTATCTTATCAAAAACAAAGAGGAGTTAATAGGGTCTATATTGGAGGGTAAATATCGTCCAAATCCAGTCCGTAGGGTAGAAATACCTAAGGACAACAACAAAAAGAGGTTGCTAGGTATCCCCACGGTCGTAGACCGAGTGATACAGCAAGCAATCATGCAAGTCTTGTCGCCAATTTACGAGCGTCAATTTTCCGACAATAGCTATGGTTTTAGACCTAAGCGCAGTGCACATAAGGCCTTGATAAAATGTAAGGGCAATATCACAGATGGTTATAAATACACTGTAGATATGGATTTGGAAAAGTTCTTTGATAAAGTAAATCAAAGTAAATTGATAGAAGTTTTATCAAGGACAATAAAAGATGGGCGTGTAATTTCACTCGTCCATAAATATCTAAATGCAGGTGTGATTGTAGGAAGGGAGTTTGAACAGACAAAAATGGGAGTTCCACAAGGAGGACCTCTAAGTCCATTGTTAAGCAATATTATGCTTAATGAACTGGATAAAGAGCTAGAACTGCGAGGACACCGCTTTGTTCGCTATGCAGACGACTTGGTGATTTTCACCAAGAGTAAGCGTAGCGCAAGCCGAGTGCTTACAAGCCTTGTGTCGTTTATTGAAGAAAAGTTGTACCTAAAGGTGAACAAGGAAAAGACGAGTGTGTCAAGGGTATCAAAGATTAAATTTCTAGGATACTCGTTTTATATCAACAAAGGTATAGGGCGACTACGGGTACACCCTAAAAGCATTGCAAAGTTGAAAGAGAACATCAAAATTCTTACATCAAGAAGTAATGGTTGGGGAAATGCAAGGAGAAAAGAGGGACTCAAAGCCTATATTAGGGGTTGGGTCAACTATTTTAAACTTGCAGATATGAAAAGTCTATTAATTAAAATAGATGAATGGTATCGCAGGCGTTTACGAATGGTGATTTGGAAACAATGGAAACGAATAAGAACCCGTTTACGCAACCTGATAAAACTGGGTGTACATAAACACAAAGCTTGGGAATATGCCAACACGAGGAAAGGCTATTGGAATACCGCCAAAAGCCCGATCTTGAGTACAACAATTACCAATGCACGTCTTAAAGAAGCAGGATACCTCTTCTTCATGGATTATTTTCGTAACATTAAAGTGTAAATTAAGGAACCGCCCTGTACGGAACCGTACGCAGGGTGGTGTGCCCCAAAGGGATGCCCATGGCAAGAGGACAGGTAGGGAAATAATCCCTATCTTCCTACTCGATTGTTTCGTTTCAACATTAGCATGAGCACTGAATATTTTAGCATTTCTAATTTCTTAGTAGAGCTTTTACACCTCCTCATAAATAGCAGCAATTTGCTCACTATATTTTTCTCTTATTACCCTTCTTTTAAGTTTTAATGTAGGTGTTAGTTCTGCCAAAGAACCATCTTCATGAATGGGCAGCCAAGGAGTGGCTATTAGTTTAAATTTCTTTATCTGTTCAATATGACCAAATTTTGGATTGTAGCTATCAATTACTTTTTGATATTTACGGATTACCTTTTCATTCCGTATCATTTCCACTAAGGTGGTCCACTCCATTTTTTTATGGAGGCACCAATTTTTTAGTGCTTCTTCTGAAGGCAGGATCAAAGCGGAAACAAACTTTTGCTTATCCCCTATGATCATCATCTGTTCAATCAAAAAATCTTCCTTGATCCGGTTTTCAATGGGCGCAGGAGCTATGTACTTTCCCCCAGAGGTTTTCAATAATTCTTTCTTCCTATCCGTAATCTTAAGAAACTCCCTTCCATCTGGTCCTTTAATCAATTTTCCTATATCACCTGTACAAAACCATCTTTTACCATCAATTGTCTGGAATATCTGAGCATTTATTTCTGGTTTTTGGTAGTACCCTAGCATCACATTGGGGCCGTGAGCCATAATTTCACCTTCATCTTCCTTATACTCTCCAGACTTTGTATCAATAAATAACTCAACACCTTCAATCGCATACCCAACGGTCCCGATCATAGCACCATTAAATTCCAAGGAATTTCCAGTTAAGGTCGGTGAGGTCTCCGTTAATCCGTATGCTTCTCGAATAGGGATACCTGCAGCACAAAAAACTTGTAAAATTTTTACGGGACACGGGGCGGCACCAGTAATTATTTGCTTTACATTACCGCCTAAAGCTGCCCTCCATTTACTAAAAATCAATGTATCGGCCAATTTCCATTTTAGATTTTCGACAAAAAATAACTGCTGATCTATTTCGTAATCTTCCGTTAGGTCCAAAGCCCAAAAAAATAGTTTCCTCTTAGTACCTTGCAAGGCCAAACCCTTGTTGTAAATAGCTTCATAAATCTTTTCTAGTAACCTAGGCACCGTAGTAAAAGCGACCGGGCGAACCGCTGCCAAATCCCCATCGGGACCACTTAACTTATCGGTTCCACAGAAAAAAACAGAAACTCCCTTATAGCAATAACAAAAGGACACGGCCCGTTCATAAACATGGCAAAGCGGAAGAAAACTTAGTACTTTTTCACTGGGTCTAGCAATTAATAATGTTGCGGTTGCTGTAACAACATGCATAATATTGGCATGGCTCAGCATAACTCCTTTGGGTTTTCCTGTAGTTCCGGAGGTATAGATAATGGTTACTAAATCATCCCCTTTGATATTGGATTTGATGCTTTCTAAGCTTGAAATACCTTTAGTGTCAAAAATTGATTCCCAAAATGGGCTGTCGTTTAATCCATCAAAGGTGTAAATGTGTTTTAGTGTAGCCACTACTTTTTGAGTTTCCGATAGTTTATCATACAAATCCAGTCCCCCACAAAAGGCTGCTTTTACCTCAGCCTCATTTAAAATGTATTCATATTCCGAAACGCTTATCGTTGGGTATAAGGGAATACTAATCATTCCGGCCATTTGCACAGCATAGTCCATTACAATCCATTCTGGTCTATTTTTATAGGCAACAATGGCGACCTTATCACCGGGTACAAGTCCTAGTTTTAATAATCCTGCTGCCGCTTGTTCCACAGTATCTTTTAATTTTTGGGTACTATACGATTCCCAATTTCCATCTTTATTCCTTCCGCTAATGGAAGCTTCTAATGGATTATTTTTTAATTGATAGTCGAGTAAATCGAAGAGTCTAGTCATTGGTTTGGTTTATTTGACAGCCTCAATATACAAAATAAAGGGTTCTAATTAATAAGGGTAGTTAAGGCTTTGATTAGCGATTATTCAAACATAATACTAATAAATTCCGCCACACAGGCTGGTTTGTCAGCCCCTTCAATTTCCACTGAACAGTGACATGTGACTTTGACACCGTTTTCGGGATATGCCTCAATAGCAGTAATTTTCCCATTCAGTCGTAACTTGCTATCCACCAAGACGGCATTTGGAAAACGAACTTTATTCAAGCCATAATTCACCCCCATTTTTACAGATTTAACCTGTAGAAGGTCTCCCAACATTTTGGACAACAGGGATACCGACATAAAGCCGTGTGCCACTGGCTTTTTAAATGGGGAGTGTTGGATCGCCTTTTCCACATCCACATGTATCCATTGAAAATCTAAGGTAGCCTTGGCAAAATCATTTATCATTTCCTGTGTTATGGTAATCCATTCCCCAGGTGGAAGCGTTTTGCCCTCGTATGTACTAAATTCCTTTAAGTCGTCAAAAACCAGTTTAGTCATATTTTCTATTGATTATCTTGAAATTCCACCATCAATGGTCAAGCAAATTCCAGAGACAAAACGTGCCTCATCAGATGCTAGATATAAATAACCATAGGCTATATCTATGGGTTGTGCAACCGATTTTAAGGGAATGCTTGCCTTAATCGTCTCTAAGTGTTCTTCTGGAATTTTGTCGACCATATCGGTCATAGTGAAGCCGGGAGCTATTGCATTTGCGGTTATCCCGTATTTACCCAGTTCCATGGTCCATGTTTTGGACATGGCAATGACACCTGCTTTGGTGGCCGCATAATTGGTTTGACCAAAATTACCCCGTAATCCCACATTAGAGGCCGCACTAACTATTCTTCCATATTTATTTTCCTTCATGTAAGGCGCTACTGCTTGCGTACAAATAAATACCCCTTTCAAGTTCACCTCGATAACAGCGTCAAATTCGTCCTCACTCATTTTTTCCAAGGTACGATCCCGTGTTATACCGGCATTATTAATTAGGATATCAATTTTTCCATATTTGGACTTTACCTGTTCAAAAAGGGTTTTTACAGCCGATTTATCGGTTACGGAAACTGCATGGAATTCCGCCTTCCCTCCAGATTCACTTATGCTTTTGGCTACTTCTTGGCCTTGAGGAAGAAGGTCTATGATGATAACGGTAGCTCCTTCTTTAGCGAACAATTCGGAAATAGCCTTTCCAATTCCTCGGGAACCCCCTGTTACAATTGCTATTTTATCCTTTAATCTCATATCGTTTAGTATTAATTAGTTAATCATAATAAATTTGAAGAAAATTCGATTTAAAACCTGTTATTGATACTGTTCTCTATCGAAAATTACTCGAACTGACATCTCTTTTATTAAACCAAAATGTATCACTGGTTAAATAGCTATATCATCTTATCCGATTTGCACAACCATTTTTCCTTTTACCTTTCGATTCATCATTTCATCTAAAGCCTCTTCAACACCTTCTAAGGAGACTATTTTATGAATATGAGGTTTTAGCTTTCCTTCCGCATGCCATTTCATTAGGGTCATTGTATTGGACATATTATCCTTGGGATATTTCATTGCGAAACCACCCCAAAAAACGCCTACAATGGATGCCCCTTTTAGCAAGGGCAGATTTAACGGAATCTTAGGTATGGTGCCTGCCGCGAACCCTACTACTAAAAATCGACCGTTCCATGCGATACCTCTTAGTGCCTGTTCGGAAAAGTCGCCCCCTACAGGGTCGTAAACTACATCTACACTTTTACCTTGTGTTAGTTCTTTTAACGTGGCTTGCAAATCTTGTTTGGTATAATTTATAAGTTCATCTGCACCGTATTCTTTACAGAGTTCTAGCTTTTCTTGAGTGGACGCTACCGCAATTACCTTGGCTCCCATTAATTTTCCCAGTTCAACAGCGGCCAGGCCAACACCACCAGATGCACCCATAACCAAAAGAGTCTCCCCTTCCATTAGCTTTGCCCTATCTTTCAATGCATGATAGGAAGTGCCATAGGCCATCATAAAAGATGCCGCTACTGGATAATCCATTTGGGAAGGTTTCGGGAAACAAGCGTTCCCTGGCACGATAACTTCTTCCGCCAAGCCTCCATGTGCTACAAAACCAAAAACTTCATCGCCAATTTTCAGGTGTTTCACCTCTTCCCCAATTTCTTTGACGACACCTGCTATATCGCTTCCTGGGGTAAATGGCAGCTCTGGTTTAAATTGATACAACCCTTGAATTATCAACGTATCCGGAAAATTTAATCCACAGGCCTTTACCTGTACCACAACTTCTTTTGGACCTGCATGCACAGAATCTATTTCCTCCAACTTCAAATTGGAGGGTGGACCGTAAGTATTACATCGTATTGCTCTCATTTTCTATATTTTGCTCTTTTATTTTTGAAATAGCTTTTAGCAAGAAATCAATCCTCAATAACTTTCAACACCAATTTACCCAATTTGTCGCCAGAGAAAAGTCGATTATAGGTCTCTGGAAAGTTCTCAATTCCCTGATAAATATCCTCACGCGCTTTCAACTTGCCTTCGGCCATCCATTTACCCATTTGCCGCCCGGCTTCCCCATATCTTTCGGCCCAATCAAATACTACCATCCCTTGCATGGTTGCCCTATTCACCAATAAAGAAAGGTAATTAGCTGGGCCTCTCATATTTTCCTTGTTATTATACTGAGAAATCGCCCCGCAAATCACCACTCTTGCGTGCATTCGCAATCTGCCTAAAGCTGCATCCAAAATCTCGCCTCCAACATTATCAAAATAAATATCCAATCCTTTTGGGCATTCTTGCTTCAATCTCTCCTTTACATCTTCGTTTTTATAATCGATGCAAGCATCAAAGCCTAAATCCTCAACCACATATTTACACTTATCCGCGCCACCTGCTATGCCAACTACCTTGCATCCCTTTATCTTGGCTATTTGTCCAACAATACTACCCACTGCGCCAGCTGCACCGGAGACTACTACTATATCTCCTTCCTTAATTTTTCCTACTTCCAAAATTCCGAAATAAGCAGTCATTCCGGGCATTCCCAAGGTGCCAATATAGGTGGGTAGCGCAGCTAAGTTTGGGTCAACTTTATAATATCCCTTGCCATCCGTGGCGACATATTGTTGTACTCCGCCATGACCTGAAATAAAATCTCCTACCTTGAATGTTGGGTGATTTTTCGCTTTTATGACCTCACCCACTGAGCCTGCGCGCATAACGTCACCAATTTCTACTGGTGCTATATATGACTTTCCCGCATTCATCCATCCACGCATGGCGGGGTCAAGAGAGATATAATGATTCTTCACCAAGATCTGCCCCTCCTCTAGTTCCGGAATAGGGTTCGTTTCTAAGGACCAAGTGGAAGCATCTGCTGCTCCTATCGGTCTTTTTTCAAATATGAGTTGTTTGTTCATTTTATTCTATTTATATATTTTTATTCTTATTGGTAAAACTTTCTACATAAGCCTTCATCTTGGATCTGATTCCGGGTTTCCACCACAATGTTGTTGCTTCTTTCAATGAATTCTTCGTATTTAAATCGAGCTTATCCCATAGATGCTTCCGTAGCTTTTTCTTAGTATTTATCAAGATTTCTTGATCTGCCTTCAAATAGTGCTGCATCTGTCTTTCCGAACGTTCCAAAACCTTATCCAAGGGAACCAATTCATCCACCAGACCAGCAGCCAAAGCTTCCTTGCCATCCAATAATTTCCCTTCCATAATATAGCGGTACGCCAACCCATCACCCATCCAAAAAGCATAAATCTCGGTAAGGTTTTGACTGATTTGAATATTTACGGCCACTTCGTTTAGACCAATGACATAGGTATCGCCTTCTGCCATATAGCGGTTATCACTGGCAACGGCCAGAACACATCCACCAGCCGGAGAATGACCCGTTATGGCAGAAATAAAAGGTTTTTTAAACTGCACCAATTGCAGATACAGCTCTACAAAGGCCGTGAAAAATTCCTTTATTTGATTTTCATCATATTTATAAAGCTCAATGAGATCTAAGCCTGCCGAAAAGTAATGTGGTTGACCCGTTAAAATTGCGCCCATTACCTTATGATCATCTTCCAACTTTTTGAATACCTCCGTTAACTCGTTCACCATCTCCAAGTTTATGGCATTTACCTTTCCGCGGTTCATTTGAACTATGACATAATTTTCCTTTTCCGTAAGTTCTACTGTATTCATAGTTTGCTTTTATAATGAAGTTCCTCCGTCTAGAGTTATCGTCTGCCCGGTGATGAATTTGGAATTTTCGGAGGCCAACCAGCAAATAGCTTCTGCAATTTCCTCCGCTTCCCCAAACCTGCCCATAGGTATAAAGCGTTTTAACTTATCACCCATATCAGGACTTACAGAAAGCAATTGTTCCAACAAAGCCGAATGTGTAAACCCGGGGCATACCGCATTGATTCGAATGTTTTTTCGACCATACTCCAGAGCAGCTGATTTCGTCATTCCTACCACTGCATATTTACTTGCGGAATAAGAAAGGTTATTTCCAGAAGCCTTTAATCCCGCCAAAGAAGCAACATTCACAATGTTACCTTGTCCCTGTTTTAGCATCTGTTGTATCGCAAGTTTCATGCAATAGAATACTCCAGTTTGGTTGACCGCAATTACATTATGCCAGTCCTCATGGGAATGATCTGCAGTCTTTGCCTGGTGTTTACCTCCTATTCCGGCATTGTTCACCATCACATCCAGACTACCATGTTTTTCAACTACGGTTTGCAATAGTTCCTTTGCCTGTTCGAACTGGGTTACATCCGTTGCTAATGCCGAGGCCTTACCTCCATCATTTCGGATTTCACCTGCTACATTTTCCGCACTTTCCAGATTGATATCGGAGACAACTACAATGGCCTTATGCGTTCCAAAAAGCTTTGCCGTAGCTGCACCTATACCACTACCAGCCCCTGTAATTACTACTACCTTGTCTTTCAAATTCATTTTCCCGTTTTTGGTTGGTTTAATTTTTTTAATTAATTGTACAATGAATTAATCGCGAATCCATTAATGCTTGCGCCCTCAAATGTGAAGGATATCCTTCGGCCTTTATCATAGTTATGAAATCGTCAACGGAATTATACTTTACGATAAGCACATCATCCCATAAGGTATCATCTTCAGGGCCTATTAACATATGCTTGGGCGAACCGTAAAATACTATTTCCGCATTCGCTTTAAGAAAAAAAGGAGTTGTTTGTCGCATGTATTCCTTGTAGGATTCCTTTCCCGTCATGCCAGTTTCAGGCACATCTGCTTTATATTTTACCATGTTTAGCATGACAAAAGGATTTTCGGATGCATTATTTATAAAGTCCGACACCTGCTCTGGATTCATGTTTAAGTAGTATTGCTCGTCCATATCTAGTAAAAATTATCTATTTTATTTTTTTGGATGGCCTGCCATGCGGTATTACAACATAGAGCAGAAGCCTTATTCAAATTCGCAAACTTGGGATCACTTGTATGGCCATGTTTATATCGGTAATAAATTTGTTGTGCAATTACCGCAATCTTAAAAAGTCCATAAGCAAAATAAAAAATGAGGTTATCTATATTTCTACCACTTTTTAAAGCATAGTGCTGAACGATTTCCGATCGTGAAGGATTGCCCTCCATCACAGTGGGAGAGGCCAGCCCTTGTTTCATAAACTCTGGGTCACCTGCCGTTGTCCAATACCCTAGTGAAGTTCCTAGATCCATCATCGGGTCTCCAAGCGTACACATTTCCCAATCTAAAATAGCTGAAATCTTCTTCCAACTATCATTTTCAAAAACAACATTGTCGTATTTAAAATCGTTGTGAATTAGGGTATGGTCATATTTCCTAGGTTGATGCTCATTCATCCATGTCATCACCTTCTGTGCTGCCGGAACCTCATCGGTTGCCGCGGCCAGGTATTGCTTACCCCAATTACGCACTTGACGTTCCACGTACCCTTCCGGTCTTCCAAGTTCGGAAAGCCCTGCAGCCTTATAATCAATATCATGAAATTCTACAAAGGCATCAACCCAGGTGTCGGAAATAGTTTTAAATTCTTCGGGGGGAACTTGTTTATCAAGCGCAGATGAAGCAGTTAAAATCTCTCCGTTGACCTTCTCCATAATATAAAATGGAGCGCCTATAATTTTGGGATCTTCGTTAAAGACATATACTTTAGGACTCTTATCATAAACTGGATTTAATTGCTGTAACACCCTAAATTCACGTCCCATATCATGCCCCCGTTTTGGCGCTGCAAAGGGCGGTCTCCGCAATACGTATTCCTTGCTTTCAATTTGCAATAGGTAGGTTAGGTTGGAGTAGCCATTGGTGAATTGTTTCACTATCAACTCCGCATTTCCCTGTGTTATTAAGGAATGTTCTAGCATAAAATCCTTAAGTATAACCTTATTGATTTCCTCCCCTTCCCGAACCGATTTTAAGTTCTTTTCGCTAGACATTCGACTTCTTTACATACTTGTTTATCGTACTTTTTCCAAGTTGACTCATATGAACTTCATCAGGCCCATCAGCCAAGCGTAACATTCGTGCCGCTGCAAAGAAACGTGCCACGGGTGTATCACTCCCAACTCCTTTTCCTCCCAAAATCTGAATAGCCCTATCAATTACCCTCAAAGCCATTTGAGGCGTAACTATTTTTATCATGGCGATTAGATCTTTTGCCTCCTTGTTGCCTACTTTATCCATTTTATCAGCTGCGGACAATACCAATAGACGGGTCTGTTCTATCTCAGAGGCAGATAGGGAGATGTCTTGACGTACACTGCTAAAAGTGTCCAAGGTTCTACCAAAAGGTTTTCTTTGCACTGTGCGTTCCGACATAATTTCCAATGAACGTTGCGCCATACCGATCAACCGCATACAGTGGTGAATACGGCCCGGGCCTAAACGTCCTTGTGCTATTTCAAAACCTCGCCCCTCGCCCAATAATAAATTGGTCTTGGGTACACGAACATTGTCCAAAATAATTTCAGCGTGACCTTCTGGCGAATCGATATACCCAAAAACGCTCAGTGCTCTTTCAACCTTTAGGCCGGGGGTATCCATGGGCACCAAAATCATACTCTGTTGTACATGTCTCGGTGCGTCAAAATCAGTCTTACCCATCACTATGGCAATTTTACAATTGGGATCCATGGCACCAGAAGACCACCATTTTCGACCATTAATGACATATTCATCTCCATCCGCAATAATAGAGGTTTCAATGTTGGTGGCATCGGAAGAAGCAACTTCAGGCTCCGTCATTAAAAAAGCCGAACGAATTTCTCCGTTAATCAATGGCCTTAACCATTTTTTTTGTTGTTCCGAAGTTCCATACTTTGCAAGCACCTCCATATTTCCCGTGTCCGGAGCGCTACAATTAAAGATTTCGGACGACCAGATTATGCGTCCCATTATTTCTGCTAAAGGGGCGTATTCCAAATTCGTGAGCCCTGGGCTAAGTTCTCCATAAGAAACGGGAAGAAAAACATTCCACAGTCCGACATCTTTAGCCTTTTGTTTTAAAGCTTCCAACCCAGTCCAACGTTTCCAAATGTTTTCCGGATTTTGATGGAACAACTCCACCTCCTTTTCAATGGGGAGAACATGGGTTTCCATAAAATTCTTCAATTTTTCTTGAAGTGCTATTGATTTATCACTGTAGTCAAAATTCATAGTTTTTTCTTATTAACCTGAAATTAAATAACCTCCATCGGCAGTATATACTCCGCCCGTCATGTAGGAGCCCGCATCGGACGCCAACAACATGACTACACCGGCCATTTCATCGGGTTCCGCCACTCTTTTTAAGGGTATTACATCCGTATATTGTGCCACCAATTTATCATCCGACCACAGGCTTTCGCTGAATTTTGTCTTGATAAGTCCTGGACAGACCACATTGGAACGGATGCCGTATCGACCCCACTCCTTTGCCTGGTTCTTTGTAAGCATGATTACAGCAGATTTCGTCATACTATAGAGTCCCAATCTAAATCCGGGATGTATGCCTTCTACCGATGCAATATTGATAATACTACCACCGCCATGAGCTTTCATATGTGGCTGTGCTAAATTGGAAAGTATCCAAGGGGCCTTAACGTTTACGTTCATAATTTTATCGAATACCTCCTCCCCAGCCGATTCCAATGGTCCGTAGAAAGGGTTTATAGCAGCGTTGTTTACCAAGATATCTATTCGCCCGTAGGCATCCATTGTTTTGGATATGAGTTGTTCCCTTTGAGTGGTGTCACCAATATGACATTCGATTCCTATAGCTTCCAAACCAGCTTCTTTAAACTCCTTCGCTACCGCATCAACGGCATCTTGTTTTCTGCTGCTAACAATTAATTTAGCCCCGTTTTCAGCAAGACCCCTCGCTATGGAAAGTCCTATCCCCTTGCTTGATCCTGTGACAATTGCCACTTTTCCCGTTAAGTCAAATTTTGATTTTATATTACTCATGTTCTTTTAATTCTATTGGCGATTTGCCATTTATTTTTGGCTTTTCTCCTTCTGTTTTTATAATCTCTTGATCAAGCGAATACCTGATTCTCCGTATTCAGTGTCAACGCCTGTTTGTCCATCAATATTTCGGAAAGCCCCGTTGTTTTAGGGAGTTCGTATTTAAAATAAAACTGCATAGCGTGAATCTTGTTTTCGTAGAATTCGACACTAAAATTGGTGTCACCAGAGACCAATGCTTTTTGTGCTTCGCGGCCAATATCCAACCATTGCCATGCAATGATGATGGTGCTGAAAAATTCCATAAAGGGCGTGGCATCCGCCAAAAATCGTTGATAATCGCCTTTCTTTGCATAGCCCATAAGGGACTGTAGCACTTTTTGCATCAGTTCCAGTTTACTCCCTAATTTTTCTGCCAACGGTCTCAACGATTCGTGTACCATACTTTTCTTGATAGAATTCATAATTTCCTCAAATAACAATTGCAGTGCTTTCCCATTTTCCATGGTGACTTTCCTTCCCAAAAGATCTTGGGACTGTATGCCTGTGGTTCCTTCATAAATAGCTGATATTCGGATATCCCGTAAATACTGCTGCAAAATATAATCGGAACAGAAACCGTAACCTCCTAGTACTTGTACCCCATTGTTTACAGAAGTAATCCCCATTTCTGAAGGGTAGGTCTTAACTACTGGCGTCAAGATTTCCAACAACAACTTGTATTTTGCCCTACCTTCTGCATCTGGAAGCGATTGTGAAAGGTCTTGATACCGTGAAGTCAAAAACACCAGACTTAATGATCCTTCTGTAATCACTTTTTGCAAAAGCAGCATTCTTCGTACATCGGGGTGATTGATAATGAGGGTTTGTTCTTGGGAGGCATCTTTTTTACCTGTTCGTTGTAGCTCCCGACCCTGAGGTCTTTCTTTAGCATAGCTAACTGAGGCATGATATGCCCCTGTAGCAATTGCCGCAGCTCCACGCCCCACAGCGATTCGTGCTCCGTTCATCATGAGGAACATATATTTTAAGCCTTGGTTGGGTTCACCAACCAACCGACCGGTGCAGTCTTGCTTATCCCCAAAAAACAGGTGCGTGGTACAATACCCTTTTTGACCCATTTTTTGAAAATCCGCAACCGTGGTTACGTCATTGTATTCCAAATTGCCATTGTCATCGAGTCGGTTTTTCGGCACGACAAAAAGTGAAATTCCCTTGGTTCCTGCAGGCGCTCCTTTGATACGTCCCAAAACGAGATGTACGATATTTTCAGCTCCTTTATAATCCCCGCCAGAGATAAATATTTTTTGTCCGTTTATTTTATAGGAATCTCCATTAGGTACGGCAGTTGTCACAATATCCGAGAGCGAGCTACCTGCCTGTGGCTCCGTGAGGCACATGGTGCCGCCCCATTCCCCGGTCATCATTTTGGGTACATAGGTATCCTTAAGAAATTGATTCCCAAAATGCACGATCAATTCAGCTGCGCCCATCGTTAGACCAATATAGCCCGGTAAATGGTTGTTGGCCGCTTCCTGAATAAAGGCAGAAGCATTGACTGCCATAGAGGGCATTTGCATGCCACCAGCTTCATACGAGAATGGTCCTGACAAAAAACCCATTTCGCCCCCTGCTTTCATGTATCTATTTACCTGTGGATGTACCACGATCTCCCCATCTTTAAAGTGTGCGGGGTTTTCGTCCATCTCCTTGAAATAAGGGTAGAGTTCTTTATCTGAAAAATCCTTTACGGAGTCGAGCATCATGGCAATAGACTCCTCATCATATTCCGCAAATCGTTCTTGTTCGAGTACGTCCTTAAGATTGTTTACATTGAACAATAAAAATTTAAGGGTCTCCATGTCTATGTATGCATTGGCCATATCAACTGTTTTTAAAAATTAGTGTGATTCAAGTTAGGATTTATTCCTAGGGATTTCATTAAACCAGTTGTAACTATTCAGGTAGATGTAAATTTTTTTACCGTAAGGCACGCAAGGCTTTACCTGCCTTCGGTCTGACGCAAAGGTCGCTATGATTTTCTTTGCGCCCTTTGCGAGTACATTGCGTTCTTTGTGGTGAATCATAAGTAACCCTTAATTTTGGACTTGAATAGTTACAACTGGTTTAATGAAATCGAAATGATAATCCCTGATGAGATCACTATTTAAAAATGTAGCAATAGACTAAAAAATACAGCAGCTAATAATACCAATAAGGAATCGTAAATATATTACTCATTGCTTTTGATTGTATAATTCCAATCCTCTCCATGGAATTCATGTCTATGGAGGTTTATATTATCTAATTCCTTTTTTGAA
>Ga0209634_1001679_pt1 | contig 16030 bp, 23 predicted proteins | sample LinPmetageLP40_FD_184043 | JGI IMG/M metagenome (GOLD analysis project Ga0209634, IMG submission 184043) | Marine viral communities from the Pacific Ocean - LP-40 (SPAdes) (version 2) | ecosystem: Environmental > Aquatic > Marine > Oceanic | place: Pacific Ocean | collected 2010-08-26
CTCACGCGGGGGGGGGGGGGAAAAACTAATAACAATCTTAAAAAATCAATTTTTAAGACTAAATTACAACTTTTAAATAAATTATTGATTATTTTAAAGAATTAATATAATTAAATGAAAAAAAACGATATAATATATAGTTTTGAAATCACAAATGGATACGTTTTTAGACAAATTTTCGAATTATATGATAAATTAATTATCAATGTGATACCTATATATTTCAAAGAGAACGGATTTATATTGAGAGGGGGTTCAGGAACAAATTCTAAAAGAAAAATTGTAAGTGATGTAGAAATATTTGCAGAAGATATTATTGATTATTATTTAAATGTTGATTTAGCTACAGTACCTAGAACCGAAGATTCTGGTGCATGTTTCATTGAACAAATTAATTTAAATAGTTTAAAAACTATTTTTAAATCAATTGCAAAATCAAATAGTGTAAAAATTTACAGAACAAAAGATTCAAATGATATACACATTGAAGTAAAAGGTTTAACAACAGAATATTCAAGAATATCTTCATCAAATTACCAAACAGTTAATTATGATATTTCTGAATTTGATAATTTAAGTGAAATACCAAATTTAAAAATTGATATTGGACAATTTTGTTCTTCGATGAAAGGAATGACCAGAGGGGACACAGAAATAACAAATTTCAAAGTTTTTGATAAAGGACTTATAATAGAAGGTATAAATAATTCAGGATTTATAGTTAAAGACGGTAAATGGGGAAACAAAGAAGAAACATCTACAGAAACAAAAGTTAACAGTTCTATTATCAAAGCATTATGTAAAATAAGCAGTATTGCTAATTATAGTATTATTAAGATTTTTTCAAAAAAAAATGGTTACCTTAAAATAAATCATAAAGTTGGTGATTTTGGTGAACATAATATTTATTTAATTGATATTCAACAAGATAATGAATAAAATTGATTTTTTTTATTTTTTAATTAATAATTCTGTCTGTAGGCAAACCACAACAACATGGACACCATTGTAACCTTAAATTCAAAGAATATTACAGGTTTACCCGAAGAAATCCTATTGTTGATCTTAAATTTTTTATCTATTAGTAACCTCTATATGCTCAGATGTGTATCTTGTCTTTTTAAAAAACTTGTAAAGAAACTTCCAGTTGAAATTAATATTAATTATTTAAGGTTAAGTTCATACCCTCTTAATAATATAATTACACTTTTTGATCTTTTCACTAACACTAGATCTGTAATAATATGTTTTGAGGATTTTTTCATCAACACATGTATTGATTGTGATCATATTGATATACAAAAGACTATTATGAAAGATATCATAATAAAAATACTTAATCTGGAAAAACTAGAGAATTTATACTTGTATTTAACTTACAACGATAAAGAAATGATAAAAGAAATTATTGAGAAATCACAATCTTTTATACCAAAGATGAAAAAGTTAGATTTATCGTGGGGTATGCAAGATTCTGATGATCTAACTCGCGACGTCTTTGGAATTTGTAATGGACTTTTTAATAAATTTGAAAACCTATCTTGGTTAAGTATTTCTGGATTAGACTTTACAAAAGATAATATGAAATTACTTCATAAATATTTTCCTAAACTACAATCACTAGAAGTTGGATATATGGTTGATTCGTCCTGTATAGAATACATTTGTAATAATTGGACTAATCTAATAGAGATAAATTTTCAGAATGATCCTCAAAGAGATAATGATTTTGATTTTAAGATACAGGATCACTTGGCTAAAATAATGGAGTGTCTACCAAACCTTAGTACACTATCATTCGTTGCTTCTAGTAATATTGATGGAGATAAACATTTTTTTGAATCAGGCTTAAATAATCTTGAAATTCATTTTTCTTATTATATTAATTCTTTTAAAATAATTAATATACCCAAGATATTTGTAAAGTGTAAAAACTTAAAAAAATTCACCATAAAATTGGGAAGAAGAAAAAAAATATCTGATTTATGTAACCTTTCTGAAATAGAAGACCTTACAGATCAGCAACGCTCTTGTATTAAATGGATAGAAGAATCCTGGTTTTTGCAATAATTGTTTTCCTAAATATTGTAGTAAGTACTTATGTGAAGATAATGATGATTTTAGTGATGATGATATTGATAACGATGTTGATGAAACTACTCGTTCTTAATTAAAATTTATTATTTTATAAATTTTAATTTATTTATTAAATAAATTTATTATTTTATAAATTTTAATTTATTTAATAATACCAGAAACTTGCTTTATAAACACATACACCGGGTCCACTAGAATTGTCTGTAATAAATTTACCAGCAAAAGTACCATTAATATCACCTAATCCGATAGATTGTGGTTTATCCCAGTCTGCTTTTTCCGTAGTAAAAGGAATTCTAATAGTTGTTATTTCTCCGACAACAATTGGATAGTTTGTAACTTTTGTTAACATATGTGTTGTTCCAACTGGAGTATCACCAGATCTAGCATCAGATTGTAAAACTGTTAATCCTAAAACAGAACCATCTCCGTTATTGAAAGATGAACCTTCTTGTATAGCAAGATCTAATACAAATTGACCACTCATTCTCATCCTTTGTTCACCTCTTTCTAAAGTAAAAGAAGGAAGTATACCTTTTGTATCAGTTCCTAATAGTGCAGGGTTACCTGTTATAACGGTAGCCACTCCGTAATAATCTACACTTCCTACTTCAGTTACTTGAGAAGAGACGTAAAGTACTTGACTTTTATAATTTGATAACATTGCATCGTGAACTAATATGATGATTAGTAAGAATAGTAGAATTAAGAGTAGTAGATATGTTTCGAATTGCATTTTTTTATATATAAATTTTATTAAAAAAAATTTATATATAATATATATAAATTCTATAATAATATTTTTTTATAAATGGGGAGACAGTTTAGAAACATGAAAAAAAATCCAATTAATGGAGAAAATAAAAAATATGCACTTTATAATGTACATACAAATAAAGATGCCCCTGTTGTAAATAATGATAATATTATTATTACATCGATAGATCCTGGAATTGTAAATTTTGGAATTTATGTTGTAGCATATAATAAAAAAAAAGAAACATTTGTTAGTATATTTTTATCTAAATTAAAATTTGATAGAAAAAATAATCATTATATTGATAGCATAAATCAATTAAATGAGTTAGAAGAAAATTTTAATTATTTTTCTAATTCACATTATATTGTGATAGAATCACAAATGTCTATAAGTTATGATAATACCAGATTAGGACAACATTTAATAACTTATTTTTGTAGTACTTTGAGAAATAAAGGTGTAAATCCAGTTGTAGTAGAATTTAATTCACAAGCAAAAACAAAATTGATGGGATGTCCAAAAGGGATGAAAAAACCCCAATATAAAATTTGGTGTAGAGAAAAAGCTGTAGAATTATTAAAAAGCCATCCAAATAAAGAACATGAACAATCCTTTTTAACTTTATTTGAAACAGGTAAAAGAGATGATATTGGAGATGCTATTTGTCAATCTTATGCTTGGATTAAAACTTTATTTGGAGAGTAAAAAAAATTGATTTATTTATAACTATTTTAATTTTTAACTACCGGGCGTTGAGTCATGAATGAATTTCTACCTAACGAGATAAATTGCCCTCCGTGGCTAAATCAAGAAGAAATGGAAAAACTTAAAAATCCTTTCAGAACTTTTATGAAAAAGAATAAACTTAAAGAAGAAAGATTAAAAGCACAAAAACCTAAAACCGAACGCAAATGTAGAGCAAAAAAAAAGAATAAACTTAAAGAAAAAAAACGTAAAACCGAACGTAAATGCAGAGCAAAAAAAAAGGCAAAGATAGCTTCTTTAGTAAAGTCGGTAGAAGAATACGAAATTAAAAACTCTTCTTATAAACAAGAAATATCTCGACTTAAAAAAGAAGTTTATCTTCTTAGAAATGGAATATCATTTAATCTAATTTAATTCTTCCAATAGTTCCACTTTCTAATCTAACTTTGTGACCTCTTGGATGAATTTTTTTATTAGTTAAAACATCTTTAACAACACCAAATTCTTCTAAACCTTTGTAAGGTTTTATTTTTATCCATACTTTATCACCAGGTTTTGGTTTTTTTTGAGTTATTTTTTTTGGTTTTTCCACTTTTTCTTTTTCTAAAAATTCTTTTTTAGAAACTTCTTCAATATTTTTAGTTTTTATATCTACTTTATAAAATTTACCTTTATGTTCACAATATACTACCATTTTAATTAAGGAAAAAATTTAAATTCTTCATGTCTCCAAACTTCATAATTACCATTTGGGTATTTCCTAATTACTTTATATTCAGGTAATCTACCTAGTTCATATTCTTTTATTGCTATATCTATACTAGATGTTAATCCTAATTCTTCAATTACATCTTCGATTGTAGATTTAGCATTTTTGTTAAGTTGGTTTACTCTTTCTGAAATAACTATACATTTTTCATAATTTGTCATCTTAGGTAAAGTTATTTTTTCTTTAATTTCTATAGACTTATTATTATTATCTTCACCGGATATTATTTCTTCGATTTCATCTATTTCCTCTGTAACACCATCATCCATTTTTTTATAAAAATATAAAATTTTATTCAGTTTTAAAAAAATGAATAATAGTATTGATACTACTTTAAAAAAATATAATTTATATGCTTTTTTTTTACATTTTATAAGTGGAATAGTATTAGCTATTATATTTTTCACTATTGTTGGAGAAATAAATTTTAATACTGATTTATTTTCGTATAAGATAACTAATATAGGAGCTGATGATAGAAGTATAGAGTTTAGTTTTGGTGAACCTGGAGATCCAAAAATTACTATTAAAGATGAATTATTAAAAGTTTTTATTGTTTTAATATTTTTAATAACTTCTTTTTTCCATTTATTTTACTATAGAAGCGAAGAATATATTAATGAAATAAATAAAGGATATAATAGATATAGGTGGTTAGAATATTCTATTACTTCAACTTTAATGATTTTTGTATTATGTATTATCTCATCAGTAAAAGAATATTATGCAGTTTTTACTATTTGTGCTTTAAATATTGTGTTGATGAGTATGGGATTTTTCCTTGAACAATCAGATAAAAGACAAGTAAAAATAATAGCTTTAATTGTAGGGTTTTTTGCTTTGGCTACTATTTTTAGTATAATATATGCAAGTTTAATATATAATATTCAAAGAGCTGAAGATTTAGGATTTGATATACCAAGTTGGGTTAAATTTGTAGTTTTTCCAATGATGTTATGGTGGGTTAGTTTTGGCGTAATAGCAATTTTAAATACAAAAAATTATACAAAACCTGATTATAGCTATAAAAGATATGAAAAGTATTATATTATTTTATCTTTTTTGAGCAAAGCTTTTATGGGGTATTATCTTGCTTTTGGATTAATAAGAGAAAAACCTAAAACTTAAATTTTTCATTTAAAGAACTTTTATCTGTCATATATTTTTTAATTGGAATAGTTCTTACTTTAGAAGATTTACATAATTCGTCTAAATAAGTATTTTCTATAACCTTTGAAGTTTTAACTCTATCAATATATGATTTTAATTCTTTTTTAGGTAATAAAATATTACTACGATTTAAACCAGCATAAGGTGACATAGATATTTCGTTTAAATAAACTTCGTTCCCTTTTACAAAAACATCAACTCTCATTAAATCTGTTTTAATGATATTTGCAACTTGGTTACATAATTTTGAAATATTGAAATATAATTTTTTATTAAGAGATATTGGATATAAATTTAAAGAAGTACTAAAAAATCTTATTATTTTATCACCTATCATTAATACTTTTATTTCAAATGGTTCTGATATTATATTTTCTTTTTTTGAATAAAAAAAATCTTGAATAATTATTCCTGGTTCGATAGTTTCATAAAACTTAAAATTTGTTTTTTTTAGTCCATCTTTAATTTCTTGTTGTGTTGGTGCGTTACCATTATCTCCGTTACAAACAAAAGATGAATTAAATCTATCTAAACACGTTTCATAAATTTGGTTAATATATTTTTCTTTATTTTTTTTTAATTTATCTTTTTTTATAATTATTATACCAAAATTTGATTGTAAATGTGTAATTTTTATTATTAAATTTTTATTTGGATTATTTTGGATCACTTCACTTAAATTTTGTTTTTTAAATTCTGTATGATAAGCATAATAATGTATTTTTGGTGATTTTACTTTATAATATTGCATCCATTTTGCCATAAGTATTTTATCTTTTTCTAATAATCCATAACAAATCTTACCTTCTTTCCTTTTAATAATCCAATCATCTGTTCTATTTTTTATAAATTTATTATCAAATTTTATTAATGGTAAAACACTTTTACTTATTTTAAATTCATTATTTGTTTTATTTAATAATAAAAAATTATTTTTCTCATATTTATATGAAACTAAAATTACTAAAACTAAAATTATAAAAAATAATTTTTTATAAAACATTTTAAAAAATAATTTTAAAATTATTTTTTTTTTAATTATTTTTTAAATTACAAATTAATTTATTTTTTGTTCTTTTACAAGTTAAATTATCATAATCTTTGTAATAGTAATAATCATATAAGAAATATAAAAATCCTAATAATAAACCAATTATCAATGCTAAAAGAAAAGAACTACTTCTACCTCTATCAGATAAATATTTGTCTGATGAATTTTTATCACCGCCTCTAGAATTTTTTCCAGGTAATACAAAATCATCTGATTTTAGAAAGTCTGGTTGATATGTATAAAAAAGTAACCAAAAAAATAAAGTTATTAATAATGAGATTACCACAAATTTTTTTACTTTAGTTATCATTTTATTATGATAATAAATAATCTTTTTCTTTATTACCAATCAAAAATTTTATATATGAGAATTTGTTACCTTTATCTTTTAATTGTTTTATATAATAAAAATAAAATCCTAAAAATAATGAAAAAATTAATAAACCATAAAATGTATATATAATTGTATAATTTAGATTATTTAAATCTAATATATAAATAGTAAGTAAAAATAAAAATTGTAAAATATTAAAATTTTGTGTTTGTCTTGTAAATAATATTATAAAAACTAAAATTATAAAAGCAATTAATAATTCGGTTGTAATTTGTTTCTGGGAAGTTTTATCTTTTTCAATAATATTCTGAATAAAAAAAAATATAATAAAATATAAAATTATTATTTTGATATAATCATTGTTTTTTAAAGTTCTTATTAATTCTGGACTTGCAAAGTTAGAAAAAATAGGATTGAAAGCATTTGGTAATAAAAAAACTATTATTCCATTAATTAAATTAGAATTAAAAAAATTTTCATCTATTTTCATTTTTATTATATAATAAGTTAATTTTATATAAAAAAATGCATTTCGTTACTGTAGCTACACATTCTGAAAGATATCTACCTATTTTAGAAAATCAAATAAAAGATAAAAACCATAAATTAATTAAATTAGGTTATGGTCAAAAATATAAAGGTCATTTTATGAAAGATACACTTTTATTAGAATATACAAAAACATTACCTAAAGACGAGATAGTTATTTTTATGGACGGATTTGATACATTATTTTTGGGAGATTGTGATGAAATTTTAAATAAATTTAAAAAACTTAATTCTAAAATTGTGTTATCTGTTGAAAATATAGGTTCTTTAAATTTTATTCATAAAGCTGTTTTTAGTAAATATAAAGGTAAATTTATAAATACAGGGTTATTTATGGGTTATGCTGGAGAATTAACAAAATTTTTAAGTGAAATGTATAGTAATGAATTTGATTTATACTCAAATCAAAAAACATGGGCTACTTTTTTAAATAATTGTAAATATGATATTTCTTTAGATTTAAATAGTGAATTATTTTTAAATCACAGTTTCACCACAGATAATATTTTTAAAGTAAAAAATAATAGAATATTATTGGACACAAAATCTCAACCTATCTTCATCCAAGGTAATGGACAAAGTAATATGGATTATATTTTAAAAAATTCAAAATATTATAAAACAGATGAAAAAAACGGAATTATTAAATTTTTACAATATAATATTAAAGCTATTTTTACACTTTATTACCCAATTGTAACTTTTTATACTGTTTTAATAATATTAGGAATTATAATATTATCAACTATGACATATTTATATTTTAAAAATAAAAAATAATTTATAAACTTTAAAAAATAATTTATAAATCTAAATTATTTGTTAATAAATTAAAATATTTATTCATTTTTGTTTAACATGATATTAAATAAAAATGAGAAAAAACAAAATATGTCCTTTTGAATTAAATATAAGAAGAAGAGAAAAAAAAGTAAAAAGAAAATTTGTAGCTTTTATGATTATATTAATAACTGTAGTGTGTTTTCTTTAGGTACACCGTATTCTATTAATTCGTCTAAATCATCCGATAAAGTAAAATACATACCGCCTTGACAATCAAAACCTGTATAATCACACCAAGCGTCATAATAAATATATTTATAACTCTTCCCATATTTTATTTTTCCAATAAATTGCCATGGTTTTTCATCATGTATACCGTCTTCGAACGAATATACTTCAATGATATTTTCAGGAATTTTAATTTTATCTAAATTAATTTTTTATCAAATAAAGGTTTATAAATATTTTCTAATTTGAAATGATCACAATATTCATCATCAATAAAACTAAAAGGTTCATGAAATAAATTTAAAAATATATTAAAAAATAAATCTTCTAATAATTTAGGATTTACTTTAAATTCTTCTGGTCTATCATATTTTGCATTTAAAAGAACCGAAACCCATTTATCTGGAATTTTTTTAAAACCAAACTTGGCACCCAAAAAAGCACCAGCTATAGCACAATTAGTATCAGTATCCCCACCCAATTTTATAATACTTTTAAAAGAATCTTCATAATCCGTACTATTTATTAGATGATAAAGAGAAATTTGTAAAGCAAACAACATATATCCCATTAAACTACCATCAACTCCTCTAATAGATACAGGGTTTTTTGTAGATTTTAAAACCATTTCATGAAGTTCTAAAACATGGTCATGTTTTAATCCTTCGGGGTTATCCAAATAAATAATTCTCAAAGCTTCTTTTATATAGTCTTTACCACCTCTTAAAACATAAATTAACATATAAATATATAATTTTGCTGTATGATAACATAATGGATTAGAATGAGTTATTTTTACTTCGTCCTCAATCATTTTATCTAGTTCTGATTCTTCCATAATTAAACCTATTATTGCAAGTGGACTGATACGCATTAAAAACCCATTACTTAAACTATTTTGATTATATTTAAAAGAATTATTTACAGTATCTTTATAAGTTTTTGCATTTCTTAAAGCTTTAGCTGTAGTATTTCCGTTATCTTTTGGTTCACTTTCTATCCATCTTATATATGATTTAGCTACATCTTCTTTATCATATGTTTTTTTTCTTAAAATAGAATAAGTTAGTGCCAACGTCATTTCTGAATCGTCTGTTACTTGACCTTTTTCAACTTTAAAAGGACCACCACCAACTATCTTTAAATTTTTAGGTACATTTATTGAATAAGATTTTTTAAACTCATATGTTGTCCCTAAAGCATCTCCTATAAATACACTATATAACATTCCTTTGATTTTATCGTACATTTTATATAATAATTATTTTATTATATAAATCATTTTTTAAATTATATTTAACCATCATCTCCATAATCTTCTATTACAACACTACCTATTTTATAATTATTTATATCAAGAATTTCACATGTAGTTTTTTTTGGATCTAAATAATTAGTTCCACTGGGGGAATAACTACCACATGCTTTTTCTCTTGCACGTTTTTCACTTGTTTCAACAATAATAATAGCATTTGATTGGTTCCAAATTTCTCTATGATCTAAAGTATCATAACCTTTTTTTTTTAAAAAATAAAATTTCTTAACCATTTTTAATTTTAAAAAAATTAAATTTTATATTTCTGTACTAGATGAAGAAAAAATAATTTTTTTCAAAAAACTAAATCTTTCAGAAATATATTTTTTCATTTCATCAAAAGTTTCAAATTCTTTTAATTCTTTTTTATCATAAAGTTTAAAAATTCCTAAAATTATAATAATATCACATTTATTAATAATTAAAGTTGTTACACCATTCATAACAATTCCTTTTTCTAATTCATCTAGATCTATCCAATTGCATTGTCTAGTTCTACCGGTAGTGCTACCTTTTTCGTTACCAAGTTCTACTAAATTTTTAAATACTTCTTCATCTGGTTGAAATTTTTTTGTACCAACGTAAGTATTATATATTTTTGCAGCTCCATAAATTTCATTAATAGATTTTACTGAAATTCCACTTGTACATGCTTGAGAAGATAAACAACTAGAACTTGTTACATATGGATAATTTCCCCAATCAATATCTAACATAAAACCTTGTGCTCCTTCAAAAAATGCTTTTACACCATTTTTATTTAATTCAATGTATGGATCAATAATATCAATATCTAAATTAACATCTAATTTATCAACTCTTAAACCTTTTCTGTTATATTTATCTCTATAAACAGGTCTGATTCCACATTTTGTAGAACCAACTTTATCAGTTTTAATATCTTCTTTAATATGATCAGATTTTATAATATGACAATTATAAGAAATTTTTAATTTATTTTTAACATCTATTCCTAAACTTTCTAATAACATTATTTCTACTTTTAATTTATCTATATCAACAACACAACCAGAACCTATAATACAAGTAACATCGTAAAATATACCAGTCGGTATTTGATGTGTTACCACTTTCATTCCTTTATAATAAATGGTATGACCTGCATTGGGACCTCCATTATATCTTACACAGTGTGTATATTTTTTGTCTTTCATTAAAGAATGTGTAATTTTACCTTTACCTTCGTCTCCATATTGTAATCCAACTAATATATCGTGCATTTTAATTTATTTATTGTTTAAGTTTTTATAAATCATTTTTCATATTTCAAAACAATATTATAAGGAGGAAAAAATTTACATTTTGTTTGAATCTGGATAATTTTTTCTTCAAGATTATTTAAAAAATCTTCTTCATTAGGTTGTTCCATCTCAAATTTTAGTTTTGTAATCAATATTTCATATTCTTCTGCAGCACTCCGATGCATCTCTGATTTTGTATCAAATTGACATGAACCAGATATAGATTGTAAAAATGTTGATATACAAGACAAAATACCAACAGCAATAGCACAATCTGTTCTTATATCTTCTTTAATAATTTCTGTAGAACTTAAAAAACTTCCTATTCCACTTAATCCTGTAATTAAAATAGAAGGAATAATAATATAATAATTTAATTTATTATAATAACTAGATGAATCTATATGAATATTTTTATTTTTTATAATTCTTTGTAAAGTTTTTTGGTAAAATGATTGTAATTTTTCTGTATTTTCCATTTTACTTTAAATATTTTTTAAAATAAAATGGATAAAGGTTATTTATTTGTTCGTAATTTTTTTACTAATAAGCAAGCGTCTATGATAAAAAGAAGTGCTGATAGATGGCAAAGTGTACCTACTGTAAAAGGAAAATGGATGAAATATCATGAATATTCTTCAGATAAAAAAAAATTATCAAGAATTGAAAATTTTTATTATCATGACGCTGAATTACAATATTTAAATTCTGAATTTATAAATCCTTATTTAAATGAATTAACTAATAGTAATATGGTTTTATTCAAAGATAAACTTAATTTTAAATTCCCTAACGGTAAAGGATTTAAACCTCACCAAGACCAACATGCGTGGTCTGATTTCCCTCCTGATTTATTTGTATCAGTTGCTTTGTTTCCGGATAGTCACACATTAGAAAACGGATGTTTACAATTTCCAGAAGAATGGGATGGTTCTAAAAGAATAGTATTATCAGAAACTCATCTCCCAGAAAATTGTGACGTTGATTGGAAAAAGATAACCACAACATCTAAAGATATTTTATTTTTTAATAGTTATGTACCACATTTTAGTAAAGAAAATAATACTGATTCCTCTAGAAGAACAATATTTTTAACATTTAACAATTATTCTTTTGGAAAACTATATAATCAGTATTTTGTAAAAAAAAGAGAAGTGTTTCCACCTGATAATGAATTAGATCCAAATAAAACATATGATATGGATTCTAAATATAATTTGGCAAACCCTTTCTTATTAAGAAGGGTATAAAATAAAATTGATTATCATATATGTTTTAAAAAAACCAAATATGGTTTTACCTAGACATAAAAAATTTAGAAAAGATATCATTGATATATTAGGAAATAAATATATTAAGTCAAAATTTGTACAAGATTATCTTTTGAGATGCGAGTTTTATTTTGCAGTTTCATGTAATCCTTATGTAACAAAAAACATAATTGAAAATAACCCTGATATCAAATGGGATATGGGTGGTATTTCTGCAAATCCTAATTTTAATTGGGATGATGTACAAAATAATCCAGATAAAGAGTGGGATTTTGTAGAATTATCCATGAATAAAAATTTTACATTCAAGATTATAAAAGAAAATCCTAATGAAGATTGGGATTGGCATCATGTTTCACAAAATCTAAATATAAATTTAGACATAATTCGTGATAATCCCTCTTATCCTTGGGATTATGAAGGATTGTCTTTTAATCCAAATCTTACAATTAAATTTGTTAAGTCTAATATAAAAGAATCATGGGATTGGACTGGTATTTCGTTATGTCTAAATGTAACTCTTGAGGTTGTGTTAAATAATCGTGATTTACCTTGGTGTTGGAGATGTTTTTCTAAAAATAAAAATGTAACGTGGGATATTATTTATAAATATCCTAATTTACCTTGGAGTTGGAGTGGTATATCTGCTAATCCAAATATAACTATAGAAATTATTAAAAATAATCCAAAAGAAAGATGGGATTGGGGGGGATTATCTGCTAATCCAAATTTAACAATAGATTTTGTAGAAAAAAGTTTAACTGATATGCAAAAAATTTTACCAGTTAATTCTTTTACAAATGAATTATTAAAAACAGATGAAGGATGGTATTTGTATAATTTGTGTTATTGTAGTTTTGAAAAAGACGAAGAAATTTTACTTGAAAAAAAAGCAAAAGAATATATGGCATGTTATAAAATTAAAAATTGGTGGAAAAATATTTATTATAGTCCATATACAAGGGTTGGTATAAACAGACTTAAAAAAGAATATGATAAATTACTTAAAGAACAATAAAATTGATTATTTATTAATTTATAAATTAATAAATATTAATATGGATATAAAAGAAAATAAAGGTTTAGTTATTTTTTCATTAAAAAATGATATATTAAAAGGATTAGATTTAAGAAAATTAAATGTAAATAATGTAAAAAAATAATTCAATTTTTTATACTTTTTAAGATAAAAAGTATAAAAATGTTTATAGATGATGTAAAATTTTGTTGTTACGTATATTATCAAATGTCAATTTGTATTATCTACCATTTTATCAATATTTTCTCCATAGTTTACACAAACACTTCTAGTGTAGTATTGGACGTTGAACAAAATTGAGAAAAAAGGTAAATATAAAATTGGATTAAATTGATGATATTCTTTAAAAACCATACCTAAAATCAAAACAGAACCAGGTCCCCTGATATATGTATTTAAATATGTATTTATTTTTTTTTCGGTAATTTTATCCATAATATTTTTTTTAACTAAAATTAAATTTGTATAATCTATAAAACCTGGTAACCCATTCATAAAAAATAGTAAAGAACCGGGATAAGATCCTTCAATAAATCTAATACAAATATTATAAGTTATAATACCGGTTATATGGTGGACATAATCTTCAAATCTAGCGTTAAAAGCAATAAGATGATACAAATGTAATGATGTTAAAATAATATTTAAGTTTTCACTTGTAGAAGATATATTTGATATCCCTGGTTGTGGAATATAGTTCAAACAATTTGTATTAGTTAAAGTATGTATTATGTCTGGTGTTGTTAATAGTACAACTCCAAGATTTACAACAGCGTGTACAAAATACCACCTAATGTTTTTTTTTACTAATAAACCCAAACCATATAAACCAGAAATTCCCAAAATATTTTTATAAATAAAATCCATTATTTATATAATCCATTATTTAAAAAATTTCAAAATTGAATATTAATTTTGAAATTTTTAAAAAAAATGGAACTAAATTTACTTTTGGTTGATCCTTCTTTAGGAGAATATTATCAAAAATATACTAAAGATGATTTTAATAAACAAGAAGATTCAGGAATTGATTTATTTTGTCCAGAAGACACCCTAATTTTACCTGGTCAAACGGTGAGCGTTGATTTTAAAATTAAATGTTCTTTAATCCATGGTAGTTTAAATTATCCTTATTTTATTTTTCCTAGATCAAGTATATCTAAAAAACCAATCAGGTTAGCTAATTGTGTAGGAATTATAGATAAAGGTTATAGAGGTTCATTAAAAGGTATGTTTGATAATATTAAATCTGAACCTTATACAATTAAAAAAGGAGAAAGAATTATTCAACTATGTGCTCCTAATTTATGTCCAATTAATAAAGTAAATATTGTTGATAAACTAGATAACACTATTCGGGGAGAAAATGGTTTTGGTTCTACTGGTCTTTAATTAATATGTTTTTCAACAAGTGATAATTTTTTCTTTTCTTTAGTAAGTTGATTGTTTTCTTTATAATTATCATATATAATTATACCTATATAAATACCTGTAAGACCTAATAACACAGCTAGTAAAGCAGATGTATATTGTATCACTTTATAATTATGTTCTTTAAGACCAACTGTAGAAATCATACTCAAATAATCTAAGATTAAATGAACACTTGATAAAACTAAAAATAAAATCATCAATATAAAAAATACCAATAATGAATATAAAAACCAATTAGGTTCTTTAAATCTAATATAGATAGCAAGAAAAACAGATAAAAAACTTACAACTAATCCTGAAATTAAACAATTATAACTATATTGTATCATAATTCTTGAATTATATACTGTAAAATTTTCTAAAGGCACAGAATTACCATAGAAGGCTTTTTCTATTGCTTTAAATAAAGATTCGCTAGGTTTAGAATCATTTAAATGTTTTATTAATCTTCTGTGTTCATGTATCGTTAAACCATTCATAACTAAAACTATTATTAATAATATAATTATTAATATATTTCTAAAAGTTATCATTTTATTAAGTTTATAAATTAAATTTAGTTTTTACAAAAAGAGCTATACCAGAAGATATATACATAAGAGTTAATAAATTAGCTATTAATGTTATATTAAAAATATTAAGTCTTTTATATTCTCTTGCTGTTGTTACCGCTGAATCATAATCTAATATAAGTTGAATACTACTAAATGTTAATATAAAAATAGTTATAACTAATACACTAATTATTGATATCACATACATATTTAAACCTTTTAAAACAACATATAAAGATACCAATAAAAGTAAAAACACAGATAACAAAGAACCTATTAAACATACAAAACTATACTGAATAGTTTCTATAGCTTTTTTTTTAGTAAAATCTTGTAAGTCAGTATCTTGTTTATCAAATATAATTTGATTTATAATATCTTGTATAATTTTTTTTAAACTTGGTTCCTTATATTCATTTACTTTATTTATTAGTTTTTTATGTTCTATAATATCATATATTAAAAAAAAAGTAACAGTTAGTATTAGACTAGTAAAATAAAATTTTTGAAATAAATTAAGAATCATTTTTTATTACAATATAAAATGAAAATTGTAAATGATAAAAAAAAAAAAGAAAAAGAAGATAAATTAAAAAAAAAAGAAAAAGAAAGTAAAAAAAAATCATTAAAACCAAAGAGCAAGAAAAAAATATTCACAGTTTTTTACAAAGAAGGATGTCCATATTCTATTAATACTATTTCTGAGTTA
>Ga0209634_1001680_pt1 | contig 16027 bp, 23 predicted proteins | sample LinPmetageLP40_FD_184043 | JGI IMG/M metagenome (GOLD analysis project Ga0209634, IMG submission 184043) | Marine viral communities from the Pacific Ocean - LP-40 (SPAdes) (version 2) | ecosystem: Environmental > Aquatic > Marine > Oceanic | place: Pacific Ocean | collected 2010-08-26
TTTTGCTCTTACATTAAACAAATTGTCTTGTAGCTTTTTTGACATTTTTTCTAGCCACTTTATTTGTTCAACATACTTTGCCTCGTCCTTTTTTAATTTAGCCATGTTTGTCATTACGACACCTCCTGACAACGACTGCCACCATCACCTTCACCAGTAGCATACACAAGCCAATAGCCACAAGCATCACAATTTTCCTCATTGCTTGTTTGGTCTAAGGTAGGTGCTTTGCATTTAGGACAAGTGCTAGACACCAACTCAAAACCACCAGTTCTTTCTATTCTTATTGTCATTACGCCACCTCCTTTAAAAGTTTTGTTTGAATTCTTTGCATCCCTCTAACAAGCTGCCTTTGTTCTTTAATGTCTTTTGCATCAAAACCATAATACAAAACCATTTCTTCTAGGTTTGTTTCATAGTCAGATATTGAATATTCCAAAGCAACACGCAAACAGTTTTTTTCTAGTTTTGTTAATCTCATTACGCCACCTCCTGCATGTTTTCTAAATTTTGCCAAAAGACAACATACAAAGTTTCTTTTTGTGCTTTACTGTCGTTATAACAAACATCATATTCTTCTATAGCAATACCCATAAGGCTTCCTATAGTTCCCTCAGCAGATTTTACAGCCCATCCATTTTTGACTAAAAGCGCAATTGCCTCGTCCATCCATATATAGTCAGTAGCTTCTTCAGGTGTCTCAGCCTCTTCCCAAAAGTCTCCAACCTCAACATGGTTATTAAAAAGCTTGACCGCTTCTAGTTGGTTTGTAGTTAGTTTGTTCATATTAATTACTCCTTTTTATTTAATATACCTATAAGTATATAGAAGTGAATCTATATTGCAACACTTTTCAACACTTTATTACATTTAATTTATGGCAGTATTTCGTACACATATCCACGAACAGCTCTAGGTTTTTTAAGTACAACCTCATGCAGATTGCCTTTTATTTTTTCTGTTAGCTCCCAAAAAGTATCTCTACCCGGGTCTGCTATCAACACAGGACACTTAGCCTGCTTAGTTAATTCAATGATGTTAGTCACATGGTCCTCCCAATAACAAATGTCACAACCAATAATTAAATCTATATTTGTAAATATTTTCCTTGGTAACTCTTTGTAGTCCATATACAAGACCTCAGCATTTGTTGCATTTAATTTGTTGACCACATCGACATAAGGTTTTGTATTTATATCTATATCAATGCCACCACAATCTATGTTTTGTTTTTCTAGGTAAGCAAGAACCAAACCCCAACCACATCCAATGTCTAAAGCCGTGTCTATGTTTTGTAAATTATACCGAGACAAAAAATCTATGATAGTAAGAGAAGAGTTCCAAACTTTGTTGCCATGACTAATAGGCTTAGCTGTTTTTCTTTTTATCTTTTGTATGTCTTTATTGCTTGATAAAGGTATTTTAATATTGTGGAGAACTTTCATAATAAATAGTGTTATAATCTATTGTAATGAATTATAATTAACAATCAACAACTAAAGCAGGAGTTTTAAATGGGTGATTACAACAAAGGATATAGAACACTAACAGTAGATTTAGAAACCTATAAGATGTTAGAAGAAATATGTGCTTCAGAAAGAAGAAAGAAGATAGACCAAATACGACTTATGGTTGAGAACAATCATAAAGAAGTTATTAAGAAAGACTAAGCTAACCCACCTATCCCACTTTTATTTGCCATGAGGCGTTCAGCCAACTCTCTATCTTTAGGGTTAGGCAATATTGTTTCTGAAATCATAGACTGTGGCGTTACAGCAGTAACCGGTGGTACCAGCGGCGTATTTGATGGTTTGAATAAGTTTAAAGCGCTATCTATTTGTGTTGATAAGTCTTCTTTATCTGCGGCTTTTTGTCCTGCTTCTCCACTATAAGGTCTTGTAGCTGGTTCTTTTACTGCTTCAACACCTTCACCTATAGCTCTTGTTGTTGTCTGACCACCTAGATAGCCAATTGATGATAGATAATTGTATGCTTCATCAAATGACTTGGTAGCATCTGCGTCAAACAACACATCTCCCAATGCTTTGTAATATGACTCTGCTTGTTTTATAGATATGTTTCTTACAATCTCATCACCAACTTGACCTGTTGCTAATCTTCCGGGCAGCCTGATGGTAGCAAATATTGTTTTTATTGCATTAGTACCAAGATTACCAGTCTCACTCATAAGTTCTTTTTCCAATGCAGCCAAAGGTTGTGTTGGTGAACCACCCTTGGTAACAGAGTAAGCTCTACCAATAAGCTCCATCATTTTGTTTAGGTTTAATACTTCTTCAGGCTCAAGCAAGGCATTAACCATTTTTTGTGCAGGTCCTGTTTTAAAAAACTTTGGTATATCAGCTAAACCTTCATCTACAGTTCCTTTTGTCGCGTCTTCAAGCATTTGTAAAAAGTATTCTTTTTTAACCTCTTGAAACGCTTTTGGGTCAACAGCTCTTAGTTGGTCTTTAGCTGTTCGCAAAGCATTTCCTGTAGCCTTGGGATTAAACAATACTTTTAATGCTTTAGCTGATTGCTCGTCTTTAACCAACTTAGCCATAGAAGCAATGATACCCCTTTCATACGACAAGATATTAGGTTGATTGGGGTCATAAACTCTTCTTGCATTTGCATATACACCTTCAGAAGCTTCGTCCATATTTTTGGTCATTTGAATCTTAATGTCGTTTAATACTTTTTTAGAATAAGGGTCTGCGTTTTGTATTAAGTTACCGATAGAACCTGTCCTTCTTTGGTGCATATCCATAAGGTCAGTGATTAAATTACCGTCTGCATCAAACATAAGGCTTTTGTATTCTTCTAAACCTTTTGCTAAATCAGGGTCTAAACTTCTGTTTGCAAGTTTATCATCAATCATTTTTACAACACTATCAGCATCAAACTGTATGCGTTCAGGTGCATTTTCTAAACTGTCATATATAATTTTGGCTCTAGCCTTCCTAGCTGCATGCGCTTTATCTAGTGCATCTTTTGAAAGTTTTTGTATAACGCTACCCACATCATCAGTGCTTTTTATATTACCCAAGCCTTCAGCAAAATTAGTAATAGTTTCTCTAATTCTTGAATTACGACTGTTGTAAAAATTAAATATTTTTTGTGAATCAGCCTGTCGATTTAAAAAATATTGAATACTGCGTGCTTTTGACCCTATAGATGTAGCCTCAGCAGGTGTAAGCTCAAAGCCAAGTTTTCTAGCCTCTTCTATTATCTCTGATTTGCCTTTTCTAAGGTTGAGTAGGTAATTTAATGTATCTTCTTTACCTGTAAATTTATTTATTATACTTCTTGTAGGTCCTGCACCAAAAGGTATTGAAGAAAAACCACTGGATATTAATAAGTCTTTATGCGCTTCTGCTATTTCTTCAGGTGGTAAATTGTAAAAAGACTGTATGCCAAGCTCTCTCATACTTCTTGCACCGCCTCCTGCTAAATAGTTGCCACCAAAACCACCAATAGCAGTAGTGCCTAAAACTGTTAATCCTGCTACTAGTGGATTTTTTGTTTGTGGCAGAGGACCTGCCACTAATTTTAATCCTTGCTTAAAACCCTCTTTAGCACCTTTTAGTCCGCCGTACAAATCAGCAGCAAAAGTACCTGCTGGCACTAGATTTGGATATATATAGTCGTTAGTTACATTTAGACCAAACATGCCGCCGTCAGTTGGGCTTTGAAATTCTTTGGAATATCTTTTGCCACCTTTGCTAAATTCACCTTGTGGGTCTTCGTAATAAAGGTCATTATCTATGAACATATATTTGTATGAAGCCATAGGGTCATTAGGAAATCTTTGACTTGCTAGATAATCTATTTCAGAGTTTTCATCAAAAAAAAGGCTTGATTTTATAGTCTTAGAAACATAATCAGAATTTATTTCTTTTGTTTTATCTTCTTCTTTTTGTATTAAAGCCAACCTTTCTTCAAATGTTTGTGCCATTTAGCCACCCATTTGTTCTAACAAACCTTGCAAATATAATTTTCTTTCAGGCGTTGTTTCAGGTTTTATCATTTCTGCTATGATGTCAGACTTTAAATTTGCAATACTATCTTTTTCATTATCTTGTTGTGCTTCTTTTTGTACATTGAGATAGTTTCTATTAACTTCATTATAAGTTGCTTTATCTGCTATATCTTTAAGTTCTTGCACCTCTTTATCAGTTTGTAATAATTTATTCTCAGGTTTTTGCTTAAATTCTGTTTTAAAATTTGCAAATGCAGCATTTATCTCAGATATGTTTGCTCCTGCTGCTGCAAGTCTTACACTTTCATTTTGCCATTCAGCATTATATCTTTCGGACAACTCAGCAATCCTATCCATATAACCCAACATTCTCATGTAACCATCGTATGTTGAACCCAAGGTTGGTGATGCTTGAAAAAATATTTCCATTTCTTTGTTTGATATAGCACCTTTTGTTTTACCAACCAATGCCATAACAAAACCAATACTGGTTTGTGTCAAAGCTTGTTGCGTAGCAAGTTTATCTGAATCAACTAAGTTGCCCATACCTAAATCAACCATTAAACCTCTTAATCCCATGGTCAGAGAATCTACTGGACCAAACCCATCACGACCTAATTCGTCAGCTAAACTACGAGCAATCATTACTTGGTCCCTCAATGCAGAAGCGGCATCTGCTTCTTCTTGCCACTTTGCTTCAGCATCTGCAATCTTGCCTGCTCTTTTCTTATCAAGTTCACTTCCCGGACCTTGCAAGTTTATGTTAGTGCTTGCTCTATCTATATTAGTAGCGCCAAGAGCCAATAAATCGGTTATAAAAGGGTCGTTTGCTTTAAGAGTCGTTTTTGATTTATATGCAACACCTGTTTGTGGGTTTAACAACGGCTGCCCATCTTCATCAACTGCACCAATCAACATAGATGTATCAAAATCCATGGTTTTAATATCTTTATTTTGCATATCAATCATTTTTAAAGCGTAATCGTTTAAAAACTTTTGACCCTGCTGTTCATCTTGCATAGACAATTCCATAGCTTTCATAGCTATAGCTTGTTCTTCTTTTTTTCTTTCTTCTCGTTTCTTAGCTATGTCTGCGCTTAAAGATTGAAAACCCATACCCAAACCCCTACCTATAGATGGGAATTTTTCTGATTGTTGCGCTAATAATCCTGCGCCTAGTTTACTAGCTACATCATAAAAACTTACTGGACTTCTTTGACCTTGCATTGCAGATAATCTTTTTTGATATTTTTCAAAATCTTTTTCGTAATTACTTTCTGCCGCTTGTTTTAAAAGTTCTAGTGGGTCAACTACATCACCACCGTCCTGATAACCCATTAACGAAGATATACCCATTCTACTTATTGTCATTATTGATTAATATTATAGTTGGTTTGTGGCGGATTAAAGAAACTTCCTAAGCCACCTAATGCTGACAAGCCTGCACCTAGACCTGCTCCTAATGCTGACGGTTTTGCGCCATAAGTTGTAGCTGTTTGACTAAATCCTGCTGGTACAGATTGTACAAACGGCAATAATGATTGCATTTGTTGCATTGGAGCCATTTGCGCCTGAAGAGCATTAGCTCTTTGTGCATCTAGCTGTGATTGCTGCTGACCTTGTGTTAAGCCACCTATGCCTAATGTTCTTTGTATATCAGCCTGAGCTGCTTGTTGTGCTTGCGAACCTAGTCCTGATAAAGCACTACCTGCACCAAACTGTGCTTGTTGTCTCGCTTGTCCTGATTGTGACTCTAAGCCACCAAGTGTGCCTAATTGATTTGCTAATGTTTGTTGACCTGACAGTGCGCTTTGACCTGCTTGCGATAAAGCCTGTTGTCCTGCTTGACCATAACCTGCAAGTGTAGAACCAAGACCTCTCATGCCCTGCGCTTTTTGTCCTGCTACATTAGCTAAACTGCTACCCAATCCTGTTAAAGCTTGTTGCTGTCTGCCAAATTCACCTAAAGCATTTTGTTGCGCTTGTTGGTAGCCTCTACTTCTAATACCGCCTAGCGCCTCACCTAAGCCTCTTCCTAAAGCTTCTTGTCTTTCTGTAGCTCCTAGTCTTGCTCGTGAGCCAAAGGCTGATTCGCCACCTGACTTTATATCTCCTGCTCGTGCTGCTATATCGCCTTTAGCACCTGCTTTCATTATATCTTTTGTAGTTTGGTCAACGACTGCTTGTTCGTATGGATTGTAAAAATCTTGTGTCATGCCTTGGTTAAATTGACCTGTAGCACCACTTTTTAAGAAACCAGTAGCTTCAGCTAGACCTCTTCCATATTCTTTTTCTGCGCCTCTTGCTAAACCTGATGCTTCTCCTAAACCACCAAACAAAGATTCAAGACCTTGTTCTCTAAATGCTTGTTCTTGTCCAACACCACCTGCTACGCTTCCTAGAGCCTCTCTACCAAGACCTCTTGCTGTATCGGTGCCTTTAAATAAATCTTGTAATCCTGATTGGTAGGATTGTCCTGCTTCTTCTATGTATGGGGTTTGTATTCCTGTTGCATCTCTTGATAACTGTATAGCTCTTTGTTGGTCAGGAGATAGTCCTGCAACCATCTGTGGAGTGATTAACGGATTGCCTTGCTCATCAAAGAATGTTCTATTACTGGCTTGAAATGCTTGACCTAAAAAGCCGGGGTTGTAAGAATCTGTGCCGGGTATTCCTGAGCCATAAAATAATTCTCTTGTTGCAGGGTCTAAGCTTCTAAACTGTTGTTGTACATCTACTGCTATTGGTCCTTGTTCAGTTGTTTCTTCAGCCATTATGCCGTCCCTCCAAAGTGTTCCATTAGTTTGTACATAACTCTTGTTCCTGAATCACGGCTTGGTGCGCCGTTTGGTGTTAGTGTAACTATGCCGTTACTATCATTCATATCAAAACCACCTGCACCTTTTACTGCTTTGGCTGTCATTACAAATTCACCATCTGAAAGCATTGCAGGTATGTCGTCTGATGTTTCAGTACCCGGTCCGTCTATTTGACCATTCTTTACTGGAAAGTTTGCAGGGTCTATTGGTGGCTCACCACCATTAGCCATTGCTACAGCACCGCCTTGTGCAAAAGCCATAATGCCGCCTTGTGCAGCAGCTCTAGGTTTGCCACCTTGCAATACTGGTAAAGTGCTTGGATTTAAACCAAACTCTACTCTGCTAGGCATTTCCTCACCTTTTTGTCTTGCAACTTCAGCAGCTATGTTATATCTGCCTAGTTGGTCTGTGGTTGTAAGTGGTGTCAATGGTACGCCTTTAAAGTCTTTAGCTTCATCATAAGCCATTTTACCTATAAGACCTGCTAATCCTGCTATGCCTGCATTACCTAAACCGCCCTTGCCATCACCAAAAAAACTGCCGCCTTTTTTTATCATATCTTCAATGCTTTTAAAACCATCAGGAGTACCATCTTTAAATATATTGCTAAATAAATTACCTGAAGACGTGTTTTGCATTATCTCTGCACCTAACTCCTCCATCATTTCTGCTTCTGTATATCCCATTGATTTCATTCTTGCTATTCTGTCAGCATATTGAGGGTCATCTGCCAGCTCTTCCATGGTAGGTTGTTGACCACCAGTAAACATATTACGAATGTTTCCAAATAGATTTGTGTCATCTTCACCTGCAAAAATAAACTCACCTGCTTTGTCTTTTAAACTACCAATACCTTTGCCTAGGTTTCCAAAAAATCCCACACCGTCTGCACCTTTGGTAAAGAACTCTTTTGTATTACCAAAAATGTTACCTGTTTTACCGCCAGTAAAAGCTTTGTTAGGCGTAAAAGCAGTCATAAGGTCGCCAATGCCACCTTCACCTTTAGCTATATTTACAACAGCTTTTCCTCGGTTGTACATAATAGCAGGTCCTTGCCATGGTCCCGGTATCACTGCTGCTATTGGAGCTATCTTTTTAACAACCTTTTTTAAACCTTTTGCTATTTTCTTCAAGAAACCAAACTCAGGATTACCTGTGATTGGGTTGATAGACATGCCATCGCCAACAGTGTATTCATTTGGGTCTAAACCCATGTTCATCATTTCTTGTTCTAATCTTTGTCTTGTTTCAGGCGTTATAACTGGTGGAACCACCATTTCGCCTTGTGCAACATGAGCTAAATAGTTATCTTCGTTTCTACCTAGTCTTGCTATTCCTTCGCCACTATTGTCGATTCTATTCATCATTTTAAAATTTTACCCTATTTCACATGGTTTTGACTAACTTCTTGCACAAATTCTTTCATATATTCTTTAGACTCATCCTTACATACAAGCCAAAAAACCAATAAATACCTGTCACCGCTTATGACAGGCAATCCTCTATGCATGTGCGTTAGACTAGGAAATATTAAAGCATTACCTGTAGGCAAAGGCTCAACAGTTCCTTTTCTCATAAACTCAGTGCCGCCACCTTCATAATCTCCTGTATTCAATGGCACCACTATGCTTATATCAGAACTAGCATCATGATGCCAAGCTCCCTGTTTTTTATCTTTTAGATTGTAGTTAGCTATCTGTATATTACCACCTGTTACATGTCTATTCCAAATGCTGAGCAGAATAGGGTTAATAACAGAATCAACCACTTGCATTAAAGAATGATACAGTTGTGGACATTTGTCGTATAAAACTATTTCAGGTATCTGCCTTAGCTCGTCCTCTTCTTCATTTGGCTCAAAACCAAAATGCTCTGTCATGTTGTGCATTTCGTTTATAAGCAAGTTACACAGTTCTTTGCTAAACAAAGGCACAGTATGCACATCAGGCAAAGGTTCTTTAATAATTGTGTTAAGAGGTAGGTTATCCAAAGATTCTGCTCTCTCATTGTAAAAATCACTTAAAAGAGGCAAAGTAGCCTTAGCTTTTTCTAAGGTGTCTTTTTCAACAAACCAGTCTGAAGCAAAACCAAGCAATAAATTTTTAAGTTTATATTCTTGTTCAATGTTAGTTGCAGCCAACATGTAAGAATTTTATTGTGGTGCTACTAAAGTAAGAGCCATTTGAAAATCATCCATATCAAATTCAGGGTCTTGACTTAATACTTGTATTATAACTTGTTGTGCCTGCATAGATATTTCTGAATCTATTGGATTGTTTAATATAGCCATAACTTCTTGCTCATAGCCATTTTCAGCTAATGGTATAAATATTTCTTGCATAGCCTCTTCTTTTGACATTTCTATTTCAGCCATGCCCTGTTGAGGTGACATGTCTACATCACCACCTTCTGCAAAACCCTGTAACATACCGCCTTGATTAAGCCTCATAATGCCTTGTGACTTTTGTGGTGAAACATTACCCATTAAATTTGCAATTCTATCTTTTAAATCTGCCATAATACTTTCCTATCTAATATTAACTGATATATTACCACCAGTTATAACAGAGACAAAGCCTAAGCTAGTCGTTGCCTCATATCCTTGTTCATCAAATAACGTCAAATCAATCCATTCATTGCCGCTATACACCTGTAATACGTTATGTGTTGTATTCCATACTACATCACCTTGTACAAAATTTAATTCTGATAACTCTGTAGCATTAAACCTAGGCGTGCTGTTAGGGTCAAACTGCCCAAGGTTTATTTCTAAAACTCTAACCAGTCTATTAAAGACTTCAGGCGTTACCTGTTGCGTTGCTAAAGGCAGCCTGCTTGGTAATAATTTAGCCATTACCTTCTACCGTCAGGTTGAATATCTAGTCTTGTATATCCTAATCTCCACTTATAACCTGTTCTATTAGCTACCGCAGCGTCATCATCGCTTTGCAACCTTAATACAGCCTGTCTGCCTCTTGCCCTTACATGCACTTGGTCAGTGTTATTTGATATGTCTGTGGTTGCTTTTGTGGTCAAAGATTCGCTAGGTGCGTTTCTAGTTTTAAGCAACATATTAATTTGCGGAACACCTGTGCTTACATTGCTGCCATAAAACTTTACATCAGGCATTATTCTTCTAATAAATGTAAAGTTGTTGCCCTCTTGTAAATCAAAGTCAGCGCTTTCAATAAAAACACCATCCATTGGAGAACCATCATCGTCATCTCCGTCTTCTTGTCTGTATAAATAGTTATCAACAGCAGCTAATGGTTTTCCAAATACATTTTGGTCAACCCAAGCCGTTCTCACTAACTGACCTATAGACCAAACTCCCTCTAAATAGTTGTATATTACATACCTTGAAACCTCATTGGTGCCGTCGCTTTGTGCAGGATAAAACCACCATACCTCGTTGTACTCTTTATTTAACAATGCAAATACTTTAAAGGCTTGACCTAAATCTAAATCTTCTTGTACATAACTTAACACGCTGCAAGGTAGCTTTTGAACTGCACCGTTATAAGAATAGAAGCCATCATCGCCCATCCAAAAGACTCCGTTAGGCGAATTAATGGCTGCATTAGGTCCAATCATACCTGTGCCTTCATTAATTAAATTAACTGCAAAAGTTAATGGCGGTCCAACAAACTGCATGCTGTACATAGAAGTATCAGTCCATATTAATGTTTCTTGTCTTGCTCTTAAGCCACCTCTAATTTCACTACCTGAAGATAGTCTTAAAGAGCCTGCTGTATTTGTAGTTTTTGCTTCCCATTCGGTAATGCTTTCTTGGTCTGAAAAAGCTATATTCATAGGGTCAACAACGCCTGTCCTAGCGCCACCTGATATTGGGTCTGCGCCCAATACAATAACGTGTCTGTCTGTATCACTTACTATGGTTTGTAATCCAACTGTAGGTGACAAGTTTGCACCTGACAAAGAAGTTATGTTTACAGCTCTATTAGCAGTTCCACCTGATTCATCCCAGTAAAAAATACCACCGCCTCTTGGGTGTAATATTAAATCTTCACCAAAATTATCAGACGACCATAATCTCAATTGGTTAGCAAAGCTTAAGCTTGTTGAGGCACCATAGGCACCTTGACCCCAAGTACCTGAGCCAAACCCTGTAGATTGTATAAATACGTCTAAGCCTACAGTTAATTGATAAGCCGCATCAACTCCTGAGCCACCATTTCCTGTATCACTACCATTTGCCGTAGCTGTTGCTATAAAGGTAAATGTATTTGCACTTGGTACTGAAACAACCTGATACTCTTGATTTAAAACGGCTGCTGTAATGTTGCCACCAAGACTTACTGCGCTACTAAAGGTAACAAAATCATTAACCACAACTCCGTGTGCAGAATCTGTAGCTGTAATAGTTGCAGAGCCACTTGTCGCAGCAAAAGTCACACCATTGGTTGTTGTTGCTCTTATAGGAGTTATGTCGTTTAAGCTTGTGCCTTCTAATATGTATGCTTTTAAATGAGTTCCAATATATAGATATTTATTGCCTTCTAGTGATATCCATGGAAATAGGTTACGACATGTACCTAAAAATGATGTAGCGGTCTGTTTTGTCCAACCGCCTATTTTTTCTACAAAGCCTTTACGAAATCTAACAAGAGAAGCATCAAACCAACCACCTGCATTAGTGTAACTGGTTCCTTCTCTGTCTATTCCTGCTTTAAATTGAAACTTTGCAAACGGCATGTTTCATCTTCTAAGCTATTCTAATAATAGCTGTAGCTGCTGCTTTAGCAGGAAATACTATAGTAAAGTCACCTGCTGTTGATGTCTTGTCACCACCAAAGTCAATAGTTGCTACTGACTTATCACTATTAGTATCGTTGTAAATCATACAACCTCTAGCTGTGATAGTAGCTGTACTAAATGTTAAATCAGAAAAGTCAGTTACCGCAGTGGTTCCAGTAGCAGAAGGCGTTACATTGGTTAATGCAGCTCCACCTGATGTATAGTTTGTACCACTTGCTTGTCCTGTAGTTGTAAAAGCAGTTGTTGTAGCACCTAGAGTAGCTGAACTGGTGTACAAAGCTAACTTAAAACTATTACCGCTTGAGTTAGTAAAGTTATGTGTTCCTGTCAAAAGCTCTACTTTAAAGCTTGTTGTAAGAGTAGATGTAATTGCCATATTAAATACCTTTTATTATTTTTGCTAAATCTTCACTACCTCCACTAGATAAATCTTGAATTAAGGTAGCCTTATAAGATTTTAAAGCATTTTTAATATATATCAAACAAACTTGGTAAATTAAATCTTGGTAAGCTCTAGCTTGAGCTTTTACATGTTCTTCATTATCGTCTGAAAAACCAACTATTTTTTCTGTTAATTGCTTTGCCCAAAACTCAGGTGGATGACCGCCATAATGAGTAGTAGCTATTTCTACCATGCCCAGTTCAGGCACTCCGTCAGGCGTTATTTTAATTACCATTTACTTGGCTCAGGCGCTTTAAGGTGACTGTCATACCTGTCTGCAATTTGTGGCAGTATTTGTTTTTTTTGAACTTTAAGCTCACTTATTTTTTTAACTTCTAAGCCATCTTTACCCTGCACAGGAACATAAGGGTCTTTTAAACGATGATATCCGTACAGTCTTTGTTCACCGGGAATGTTGGTATCTAGCAATGAGCTGCTAGATGCTACCTCAACCTGAATACCCTTTTCCATACATTTTACTAACCAAAACTCTACGCAGGCTCTACCCGCTTCTGCAAAATAAAGGTTGTTCTTGTATGTAAAATCTATACCAAATAACTTTATATTGGCTACATCATTCCAGTAAGCAAACGCAACAGCATAAGCAACTGTATTGTTTAGATAATGACAGTTTGTTTTTTTGACTATTTCTTGTACAGGATATTCTACAAGATTTTTACATCTTGCATCATTTTCACATGTGTAGATAGGCTTATTGTGGTTTGTCAGCAGCTCTTTCATACAGTCAGTTTGTCCGCCTGCATCTTGTGTATCAAGAAATCTACTTGGTGGGTCCATCATAAATACACGGTCATGAAATATTACTGAAGCCACAGCATTAATTGCCCATACTTCATCAAATTTTACGCTGTGTGATTTTGCTAGGTTGTAGTCAAACCAACTTTTGCCTAGACCGACAATAGCTACAGTTTTACCTTTCAAACTTTTAATTGGTTTCATATTATCTCTCCTTAACTGAAACTTAAGTTACACTTGTTCTTAGTGAATCATACCTCATTTCGTCCCTAGTATCTCTTCCTTCACCTAGGTTCTTTAATCTTAGTAAACTTTCTTTAAATCTTGCTTCATACAAACCAACATCATTAGGGTCTAACTTTAAAAATACCGAACCTTCTAATAAACAACCGTATAGCAGAGTGTCAGGTGCATCTGTAGACAAATATGTGGTTCCTGAGTCACCACCAGCAGTCAATGATGCAGGCTGTGCTAAATAATGTAACTCCATAGAATAGTTTGTGTCAGGAACAGGAGCTATCTCAAAAGAGCCTTGGTCAAATATAGCGTAATATCTTGGCTTGCCTCTTGTAGTTGTATCGGACACAAATTCTTTTATAAAGGAATTGTGTTTTAAATCTAGGTAGTCATAGTTGTTAGAGCTTATGACAGCCAATGAAAACGGCGCTAAAAAATCAGCAGGTGTATTTAAAAACCTATTATCCTGTGAAACATTACCCTGTACATTTTTTCTTTGGTCAGGTATTTGTACTGCTTTTAGTATTCTTTCTTCTGCTTGCAAAATTATATTATTTAGATTATTAACAAAAGTAGTTTCATCAGTCTCTAAATAATCTTGTATAGCAGTTTTTAATGTAGTTAATGTAAAGCTCATGATGTTGTTATTGTTACTGTACCTAAAGATGTTGCCATAGCATCAGGTGTTGTTAATTCTTTACCTATTATACCCAAATCAAAGTTTGTATAAACAGTAAAAGCTCTTGGTACAAAGCTTGTGTCAGGTCTTGGCTCTCTTACTGCTTGTGGGTCAGCTACCCTGTTTACTGGATTTAGTTGTGGATGTTTAGACTCATAACACTCAGGGCATGTTTTTAAGCCATTCCATTCTTTACGCAATTCTCTTAAACCATATCTAAAACCACATCTGTCGCACAATCCGTATGCGTTTTTGTTAGATGCAAAAGACATTATGCTATGTTGTATGAAGATACATCAGGTGTAATTCTCAACGATGCTCTATCTTCATCAGCCTCTAAAGCTCTTTGGAACTCTTCCTCGTAGATTTGTTTTAACAAGCCAGTTCTTTCAGGACTTTTTTTGACTGATATATAGTAAGCAAGACCTGCTGCTAAACACGGATAAAATCTAAAAGGTAATTCTAATGTGTTTGTAGCAGCATCTACATCATCCATTCTTGTTAATACATTCATTACAAGAGTATATGTAGATGATTTGTCAGGAGTTGGATATACGCTTACAGTTGGTGATAATTGTTTATCTACAAAAAATTGCAAAGGTTTACCTGTTGTTGATTTGTTTGGCACGGAAGAATATTCGCTTCTTGATAGCCTTGTCATTTGTATATCTATGTTTTCATCGTTTGTAGTTTGACGCATAAAGGCATCTAACACATCGATAGCTGCTGTGCTGTTAGTTGTGTCAACATTGTAAGATGTTGTACCTAAAACCATAGCTACAGTTTTTTGTTGTATAGTCCATTGATTAAGACCACGATTTGCCCACTCAGCTAGTAATAAATTTAAACTTCTTCTAGCCGTTCTTAGGTCGTAAGCAGTTCTTAGCTCTAAGCCACATCTTTCAAATGCCTCTTCAATATAGTCAGCGACATCTAATTCAAAGTTTTTTGAACCTGATACTGCCATAATTTACTTCTTAAGTTTTCCGCCTCTGCCAAACTTCTTAACGCCTGCTTTGCCACCGCCCATCATTTTTTTAACGCCTGTTTTAGCTGCTCCGCCCATGTTTTTTTTCATAACACCTGCTTTACCGCCACCCATCATTTTTTTGACACCAGCTTTAGGCATGCCACCCATAGACAATTTTACAATGCCTGATTTTGGTACAGCTCCACCGCCTGCCATTTTCATAGTTTTGCCATTTTTCATTGATTTTACAATTTCAGACTTGTCTGAGCTAGACAAACTACCTACTAATTTTTTTAAACCTTTTAATGATTTTGCCATCATTTACTCCTTCTATTTAGAATGTTTTGGAAATCCTCTTGATTCCAATTATTATAATAACCTATTTTTTCTAATGTTTCAGATGCTTTGTTCAATTCATCTAATCTTTGCATAAACAACATGTTGTAGCTTTCTTCAAAATGTGGCACAAAGTGTTCTTGTACAACAACATCTTTTTCTTCATGTTCTTGATGAAAACCCATAACCCATAAGTTCAATGGATTAAGAAAACTATTTAACATTGATATTCTGCTATCAAAGTGAAACATATCCATGTCCATGTTTGTATCACAATATATTACAACATCTTTGTTGCTAGGAAAATCATTACCAATATTTATTAAGTCATTCCAGTAAGTACACTTTGATAAAATAATATCTACTCTTTGTGTTTCCCATGTTTTTTTTGCAAACGGACATACTGGCTTTTCTGTTTCTAATACTTCTTTTGACCAATCTCTTATTTCGCGTTTAATTTTTTGTTGAGATATCATTTTGTAAATGTTTTTACATTTGTAGGTTTGCCACCAACACCTTGTTTTTTTGACCTTTTTCTTTTAACTGCTGATTTAATTTGTGATTTTGACATACGATTAGCTTTAGCTTTAGGTACACATTTTGGGTATTTTCTTTTAGAGCCTTTGGCTTTTTTTCTTCCACACTTCTTAAAACCACCACCTTTTTTAGGAGAGCCTATGTCCACCCATTCTTCAGAATACCACCTGCGTAAACCCACTACCTACCTCGCATTTTGGTTTTTTTCCTACGAGGCTCCATAACTGCTCCACAACCACGAGCAATAAAACCGTTGTTTCCTTTTTCAATAATACCACCAGTTGCAGCTTTCTTAGCTCCTGAGTAGCCGCCGCCTCTTTTCTTATATGTTTTTACAAGCCATGAGTTTGCATAAGCAGAAGGGTACACATCAAATTTCTTTTTTGCTTCTGACTTTACTCTGCTGTATAGACTTTTATTAGTTACATTACTCGGTACGCTTGATTTTGCCATTAGCACTTCCACCTTTTTCTTGCTTGCCTAATTCTTGAAT
>Ga0209634_1001681_pt1 | contig 16026 bp, 14 predicted proteins | sample LinPmetageLP40_FD_184043 | JGI IMG/M metagenome (GOLD analysis project Ga0209634, IMG submission 184043) | Marine viral communities from the Pacific Ocean - LP-40 (SPAdes) (version 2) | ecosystem: Environmental > Aquatic > Marine > Oceanic | place: Pacific Ocean | collected 2010-08-26
AAAAATAAGATTCAGGTTTATCTAATATTTTAACTAATCCTGCTTCATATAATTTAAATAAATTATTTTTCTGAATCATTTTTTCTCTAAAACAACTTACATCTTTAATAAAACAACTATTTTTTTGTAAATTGACACTCCAAGTAATATTATTATATGGGCTTTTTAAAACAAAATAATCTGGAGCATTATTTTGTTTTAAAATTCCCCCACTTCTATATTTTCCTTCATTAGAAACATATTTAATCCATAATCCTGTCTCAATATCTTCATAGTTTTCAGCATGTATTTGGATAAATCCCTCTAATTTTTGTTTGAATAATTCTATATCATTACTAATTATATCATGGTTAGTAATGTCTGGTCTATTATAATTATTATTAGAATCTGTTATTTTCATTAATAATACATTTATATTTTTTTTTTAAACTATTTTATTAATAGAGTTTGTAAATATTCTCTATTTTTTCTTTGAACTACATTTGGATAAATATGATTTAACTTAATATATGTTTTTTTTAAATTTTCTATTTCTTTAGGTGATAAATTATGTTCCAAACCATAATCATCTATAAGTTCGTTATTTTGTTTTTTTACAATTCTAGAAACAAGTGTTAATATAGAAGGATTTGTGTATTTTTGTTTATTATTTGACATTTTTTTATTACTTAAAAGTATATGCAAGATTTATTTCAAGAAGAAATGACGGATCAAGAATTTCAATTTTGTAAAGAACAATTAAAATCTAATGTTAAAATATATTTAGAGATGGATGACCAAATAAAAGCACTTAATAAAGCAATTATTGAAAGACGAAAAAAGAAAAATGAATTATCTGAAGAAATATTAGTAACTATGAAAAAGTTTGAAATAGATAATATGAATACAAAAAATGGAAAATTAATTTATAGTTCAACTAAAAGCACAAAACCATTAAATAAATCTAACTTAATTAGTGGTCTTAACTTATATTTTAAAGATGAAGATAAAGCAAAAAATGTTTCTAAATTAGTATTAGATAGCAGAGAAAAAGTAGATAAAGTAAAATTAAGGCGCACTATTAACAAAAAGGCTGTTAATAATTTATCTTTGTAATATATAATGGTAGAAGCAATTATTTTAACTATAATTATTTCATTTTTAATCAATTTTTTAATAATCAGTTATCTAAATCCATTATCATTATCTAATAAAATAATTATAGTTTCAATAACAACATTAATTATAACTTATTTGATAAATAATAATAGTGATAAAATAAATATAATTGAGAATAAATTTGTAAAATATAGTATAATTCTTTTTATATTATATTGTTGTTATTATGTTTTCAGTTATATTTACGGATACGGAATTAAAAATGCAAAAAGTTTTAAAATGATATTATTTGTAGTATTCTTATTATTTATTGGATTCAATTTATATAAGTATAATAAAATTTCATCAATAAAATAATATCTTGTTAATATTATATGGAATTAATAGACACTATATTTGTGAGTTCTATTCTATCTTTACTATTTATTACATTATTAAATATTGTAGACTTAAATCACCAAATTATACTATTTTTAATTTTATTTGTTATTTTGTTATTTAAAACTTTTTTAGAAGATAATAAAAATGTAAAAGAACTTATAATCAATACTATTAAACAAAATCAAATGAATACTATGAAACAAAATCAAATGAATACTATGAAACAAAATCAACTGAATACTATGAAACAAAATCAAATGAATACTATGAAACAAAATCAACTGAATACTATGAAACAATCCAAAAATATGGTTTTTAATAGTAATAATAAAAATTTCTTAAACTTAATTAAAATAAAAAAAACAAAACCAAAAAAATTAAATAAACCAAAAAAGATTACTATATCAAAAGAACAACAATGTTATATTCCTTTAAAAATGAAAGATAACTTAACACTTTCTAAAATTAATGAACATAATGATTACATAAGAAATGATTGTATCGAAGACGGAACATGTTTAATTTAAATGTAGATGACAATAGTCAAGACCATTTTTTTTATTTTTTTTACATTGATAACCTTTATTGATACCTGATTTTAATATAGCATTACATTTAGTTTTAACAATATATTTATCAACTACTTGCTTTAATTTATCAAAATCATTTCTGATTAAATGCTGTTCAATTTCATAGTATTCAATATGAATATTTTTATGTGGGTAAATATTTTCACGTAGTGGAAGAAATCCTCCATTATTTCTACAATATGGACATTTTCTAAATAATTTTACATTATTTTTTACAGTAGACATTTTATAAGAATTAAAAATACAATTATAATGAAATGTATGTCCGCATTTTAATTTAATAGCACTATCATCTAATTTTTCATAACAAATAGCACATTCAGGTGTAGTTTCAGTATCATTCATTTTTTTAAATATTACTATTAATAAAGTTATTTTTTTTAGGTTATTTAAAAAAATTATTATTTAAAATCCATATACTTATAAATATTTTAATCTATTATTGTAGATGAATACTATATTCAAACCAAATGATATAGATATAAAAAATATAACAATTAAAAATAAAATAAATATTAGTAATGATTTTACTAATTATCCAATTAAATATAAAAATAATAATTTAATTATACAAACACCTATTGTGTATTTACCATTTGGTATCAATAAATATAATAATAAAAGTTATATTGATATTTCTTTTATAAATATTAAAAATGATCCTGTTATGCGTGAATTTAAAGAACTTATAGTTAATATCCATAGTTGTATTAAGAAAAAAGTTAGTAAAAAAATAAAATTCGTATCAAGTTTTAAATCAACTGAATTTTATCCTGATAGATTAAGACTATCATTTTTTGAAGATATATTAGTATTTAATGAATCTAAAAATCTAATATCATTAGAATATATTAAATCTAAATTATATTCAAAATTACTTATAATTCCACAATTTTTATGGACTAATAATAAAGTTGCTGGTATAGTATGGAATATACTTCAAATTAAAATATATTCAAAACCAATGTTAGATACATATAGTTTTATTGATGAAGATGAAGTTAATATTGAAAAATATATTAAAATGATAAAGTGTGGAGTTCCTACACAAGCAATTAAAATAAAAATGAGTTTAGAAAAGATAGACCCCATATTATTAGACAAATTTCTTCCAAAAGATTCAATACAAACTTCAAAATTAGCACTTTCAATTCCAAAACTAGATTTAAATAAAAATAATCTTAAATCTATATCTAAAAAGCAAATTAAACAAAAAAAATCTAATTCTAATTCTCAGAGTGGGTTTAGAATGACTATGGATCAATTAAAAAATATTAAACTAAAAAAAATAAATCATAAAAAAACACCAGTTCCATTTACACATATGAATCCATTTGTTAGTCCGATTGATCTACAAGACATGAGACATAAAATTCTTAAAGCTTAGTTTTTAAATATCCTTATTTTAATATATTTTATTTAACATTTCTCCTTAACAATATGGAATTTTTCATCATCTTCAATTATTAATACATGAACTCTTCGATGCGAACATTCTGGTGATTCATCTAATTCACCGAAAGCTTTTGATGCACCAATATCAACACGCCATATTTTATTATTGTAAGAAGAATTTATACCTTTATCATACATAAATTGTGGAGAATGCCCCATAATCATACCTTTAATAACATTAGAATTATTACGCAAGTTTTTCAAATTTAGATTATTTAGGGTTTGTTTAAATGATTGAATGCCAGTTGTTTCATCCCATTCGTCCATATCACTATATATTCTAGACCAAAATGGCGAATTATTATCGTTATCAGTATGATATAATTCCCCAATATTATCAGTGCTATTTCCTAATAACCAATTTTTTACACTACTATTTATAGTATTAAGACTATAATTATTAGCACATTCAGGTGATATAGCACCATGAACAAATATCCAACTTCCAATTTGTATTACAGAATATCGTGTTAATGCCAAACGTTTAGATAAAGCACCACCTGGTTTGAATGCCTCTAATCGTTCTTTATACCCAAATGGATATTCTGAGTTTTGTTCATATACACCATTAAAGAAATTACCAAATTCATAAAATTCCTTAGGACTAACATATCTAAAATCGCCATCAACATTCATTAATTCATGATTTCCAAATATACTAAATAAAGCACCACCTTTTTTCTTAGCTTCTTTGTGTAACTTTTCAAATAAACTTATTATTTTTAAATCTGATCCTTCGTCTTTTACTAAATCACTATCTTCTTCTGAACATAAATTATTAAATAATTTAGTAGGTCTAACTCTATCTATTTGATCACCCAATTGAACTACATATGTATCACCACCAGTCCAATGAATATTATTAATAGATCTAGAAGTATCTGGGATTGAAGTATCAATAACTCCAGCTAATTTTAATGCTTTTATAGCAACAGACAAATCACCGTGTATATCTCCTATTGCTACCAATTTGCTAACTTTAGGATACATACATCTATCAATATCATAATTTTGATAAATATCATTTAAATTAGAATAATTACGTTTTAATGACTTTTTATTGAAAGATGAGAATGATTTAGATCTACGTATTTTATTATCACTATTAATACTATTATTATTATTATTATTAATATGTTGTAAATTATTAGTTGAATTAGACCGTTTTAATTTTCTTAAAGTGCTTATTTCTTTAAGAATTAAATTTTTTAAAGGAATTTTTTTAATATATGGTTTAGAAAACATATTTTTATGACCATTTAATTGTAATTTTATACCTAAATTTACTAATGATTCACGAGACATTAGATCAATTTGTTTTAAATTCATATTAATAATACATTATAAAAAAATAATTATAATTAACCTAGTATCTGCGGTTAATATTATCTTCTAGATAACATTATATTGTGTATTTTATTATAATTTTCAAAATGATTTTTATCATTATTTCTAAGATTCAATAACCGTATTTCTTCTCTTTCTAATGCTCTAGATTTTTCTAATTCTATTTCCATTATTTCTTCAGCAGTCTGTTCTTTTATATTAGATCGTGCGGATTTAATATCATTAATAGAATTATAGGATTCTCTAGTATTAGTATTTGTATTAATTAATCTCGACGTTGTGTGAGCTTCTTTATAATCTGTATAATTAATAGTTTTTGATTTACCAGTATAATTATCTATTTTATCAACACCAAGTTCTTCGCAATTATTTTCATTATTCATAAACAATTCTTTTGGATTACGATATTGAACTACAGCATCAGAAACTTTAACGTTTTGTTCAAACATATTATTAAAATTCCCTTTAGTTAAACTACTATTTCTAACTATATCTTCACTATCAAATTCATTATCTTTAGACCAATCTTCATAACCATCATCATTAACATTAGATATACGATGATCATTATAAACTTTATTAAATTTATTTACATTAAAATTTTCACTATTAACATTTGTATTTTGATAATTTGTTTTCGTTTGTTTTTCTATATAGCTTTGAGAATTATTTTTTAATTCATTAAATTGTTTGTCATTTTGTTTTAATTTATAATCTTCATACAAAACTTTAAAAGCTTCGTTTATAATATTAAAATTTTTACTGTCCCCATTATTTTTATCAGGATGTGTTTCCAAAGCATATTTCTTATATTTTAATTTTAAATCTTGAATATCTATACGTTGATTTTTATCATACTCATATAATTTATACGGATCTATATCACCTAAAATATTTAACTTAGGTTCAGATTTTATTTTGGTTTGTTTAGGAATCATTCTAGGTACATTTAATCTTTCTGCTTCTATATTACGTGTATTTTTACTATTAATAACATTGGTATCCATATGATAATTTGATAAATCATAGACTTTATTAACACTTGAATTTATACTAACACTATTATTTTTAAATTCATTTGTATAACTGTAAAGTTCAATAATAAAATTATTTATACTATTAAATTTAGAACTTGGTATTTTATTTTTGATAGATGTTTGTTGTTTCATTAAAATATTAAGTTGTGCTTTAATTTGTTCTATATTATTTGGAAAAATATTAATTTTTATAGTTTGTACTAATTCGTTTAATTTAGTATCATTTAATCCATAAAGATTTTTTAATGAATTTAAATAGTCCATTAAAATTTAAAAATAAAAAAAAAATTAATTATAAACTAATTAACACCATCCCATACCTAGTAGGAAATATCCAATAATACCTAATAATAAACCTAAATGACATCGTAATTTCATTTCTTTATAAATTTTTAACCAAGCTTTCACTTGATTTTGTGAGCTTAAATGGTTTAACATATCGGTTGATTTTGGATAAAATAAATAATATACCCAATTAAATCCAAGTGCTATAACCATAAATAAACATATATTTTGTGTTTTTGATAATATTCTTTTATAAGTTACTAGTAATGCTAAAATAGTTCCTAATACTAATCCTTGTATATAAATAGACATACGTTCACTTAATACACTTTTATAAATTTGTAGTTGATTATCATCTAATAAACTTTTATATTGAGTAAAATTTTTAGATTTTTTACTAGATAACATCATAACTAACATTGAACCTAATAATGCGGAACCAACTAAACAATAACTTATACAGTCTTTCATATATAAATAACATAGAATATAAAAATTAAAAATTGATAAATAAATTTTTTTTTATTATTCAAATAATGTCTGAATATGTTGAAGTAACAACCAAAAAAAAATTGCTATCCTAGAATTCCTAATTCACATATACATTATTTATGCGAAACATGTTATATAGAATGTAAAAAAGCATATGATCCAGAAAAAAATATTATATATAATCGTGATATGGCTCTATGTTTATGTCCATGTGCTTTAGTTTTAGATATCTTATGTTGTATTCCTATGATATTTGGTTATTATACTATTACTATTCCAAAAAATAATCTAAATATATAATATATGTTAGCTTATCACGAATATATTTATTTAATTCACGTAGTTCTAGTTGCCCCGCTTCTTATTTATGTAGGATACATGAAAAGTAAAGCACATAAAATGTCACTTGATTTATTATTACTTATGGGAATTAATGCATTTTTATATCATTTATATAAATTATACAAATCATTAAGTTATAAAAAAGTAAAAGTTATTTAATAAAAATATCACTATTAAATTTTTGTTTAAGTTTTGAATCCATTTTTATTTTTTTAAATGTTTTATTAAGACGTTCATAATCAATTAAAGGCAATATCGGCTCACATTGCCAAAAATATCTTTTATAGTAAGTATCTATACTATAATTATCAGGATAATAATCACCTATATCAGAATTGGATGTCATAAGATTTCTATATTGTGTTGGAACAAGATTACTACTCGTTTTTGGAAATATAGATAATAATTGAACTATTGGCGAATATGGTTTAGACTCCTTAAATTTAATATCATTTAAATGTGTTTCTTTCATTACACTTAATATATCCATTATAGAAGGACAATGTCTATAATTATATTTCCATTTCCAACATTTACATCCTTTAAAATAATACTCAAACGTCCATTTTAAACCAGTAATATAATTTAAACAACAGTGTTTAAGATCATCTTCGTCATATACATTAAGTGCTTTGTTGTAAAACCTATATTTCCAATTTTTAGTGCCTATATCTATATAGTGTTCGCAATCTTGATTTAAAATAGGATAATTATTTAATAAATCTACTTTCTTATCATATTCATTATCGTGTTGTCTATTAAATCTAAATTTTTTTCTTTTTTTAGACATTTTTAGAAGTAAATCTGATTCATAATTTTTTAGTTCATTAAAATAAGTTTTCACAAAATTCCAATTGATTGTTTTTTTCTTAGAATTAACTAGATTTTGTTCATAAATAACATATAATTCAACATATTTTTCTAGTAAAAATGTTAATCCATCATGACGCAAATCAAATGCTAATAAATGTGGTAAAAAATCATTTCCAACTAAAAAACTTATAAATATATAATCATCTAGTAAATTATTCAATTTATCCATATCAAATAATAAAGTTGGATCATTAACTAATATCTTTTCTTGGATGTCTTTTATTATATAATATTTTAAATTATCTATATCTAAATACAAAAATGAATCCATAAGTGCTTTTCCAAATTGTAATGCCTCGCGCAATAAATATATATTATTTTTGTGCGAGACAAAAGATAATATAATTAAATCGGCATCTAAACCATAAATTATTATATTACCATCTAACTCATTTTTTTTTATATAATCTAAAATTTTATGTTCTCCTTCACCTGGATTATATGAATCGCTAAAATATACTTTAATATTTTCATATAATTTATTATTCTTAATTTCGTTTTTAATTTTTACAGATAATTTATCCATAAATTCTGTTCCAGGTGATATAGCATTAGTATTCCAATTAAATGTATTTATATCTTTATTTTCCTCCGCTTTTATTTTATCTATTTTGGTTTTTTCATACACAGTTTTATATCTTCTAAGTCTTTGTTGATTCATTTTAGCACAAGGGGCAACACCATCAATAGCAATATATAATAATTGTGGGTTAACCATTAATACTAATTTTTGTATATAATTTAAAACTTCATGAATCATTTTGCTTTCAACAATAGATTTATTAAAATTATTTACACTATATTCTTCTAAAATTTTACGACAACATGGATGTATAGCACAATTTAAGTCTAAAAATAGATTATTTATATTATTATCTAAATTTTTTTTTATAATATTGGGATACTTTTCAGATATAATTTTAAAATATAACGGAATTCCCATCTTAAATTAATAAAGGTGTATAACTTTAAGTTATTTAAATTTATAATTCTATAATAAGAAAATTTAATTATAAACAAATGATATTATATTTAAAAATTATTGATTATATTTTAAAAAATATATAATTATATTTTTAAATTGTTAATAAAAATTATAGTAACATATAGTTAAAGAGTGTTAATAGTGTCCTCTTGTGTTTGTTCGTTATTAGTAAAAGATGGAATTCCAATCATATAATCTTCATTTTTATTATCTTTATCTTGATATTTATATTCATCGTCAATATCAAAATCAAATTCAATATCATTATTTGAAATTTCATTCATTGGTGGGAAATTGGAGAATTTTTTAAGATATGCTATTTGTGTCATTTGATATTTTTCTATTATATCTACTTTAGATTTATCAAAATCTCTTTCAGTAACTAAAACAATATCATTTAAATTAACATATACCCTACGCATCATTTTTCCTCGGATAACACCAATTTTAGATTGTTTATCCCAATTTAGAATTTCATTAGTTTTTTCATCAATTTTAGGAATATAATAATCTAAATTTACTCTGCCGCTACCTAATATTTTTGTTACATAAGCAAAATATTGATTTACATCTGGTAAAACAGTCTTATCTGTTGTTGTATTTTTTGCTCTACGATGTTTTTTTCCTCCTTTTCCTTTTGAAGACATATTAATTTAGATTATAGTATAGTTTTTAAATAATTTTTATAATCTTTATAATTAAATATGGATAAACTAAATTCAATAATATTTATTCAATTAAGATTTAAATTTTTATATAAACTGAAGTTAAAAAAAAAAGATTTACATAATGATATTTTTAATCATATCATAAAATTATCTTATAGAAATGAAAATAATAGAAAATTAAAAATTATATCAAATTATACATATAATATTTTGAATAATGAATTGTCTAAAATTTTTGAAAAATTTAATATAATTTCTATAAAAATAAACTCAGTTCATTGTATTATTCAATTAAATAATATTAAAAATGAATTGAAAAAATTGGTTTTTAAGATAGGAACTAAATCATTCAATGATATTATTTATTTTTATTTTAAAGTAAATAATATAGTAAAAAATAAATTAAAAGAAGAATTTGTGTTTATAAATGATTACTTTAAACCTACCAAATTAATAGTTTATAATAAACAAATGAAATCTTCAGAATTATATGAATATGATATGGATATTATAGATGACGAAACTATAATTCAATATGTTAAATTAAAAAAAAAAAATATTACTTTATTTGAACATATTAATGGGTGTAACATTTATTTAAAAATAAATGAAGAAATTATTATTATTACTGGTTATTTTATTAAAGATTCTTTAAATATATTAAGAAATACAAGTGTTTTAAAAGAAAAATATCATGATATATTTAAAAAAATAAATAATATAAATATTGATACTAATTTTAAAAATAATTATATAGAACAATTGTCTATACGTGATTATTTTATATATTCAAGTTCACAAATAATAGAAAATATTCAAAAAGATTATTTTAAAATAATAAACTATTACAAAAATAATATTTCATATATCGTAAAAGATTTTTTAAATAAAAATATAAAAGAACAATTAGAAACAATAGTTTTATTATTATTAATAGATAATAATAAAATACAATATATAGCTTATTTACTTTATGATTTAATTAATAATGATTCATATTTATTAAAATCGCAATATTTATCTGAACAAATTTACAATAATTTACATTGGACTTTACAAAAAAATTTTAAGAATAATTTAAATAATATTGAAGATAAACTAAAAGATTATAATTTTAATGTTGAAGAAATTTCATATGAAAAAAGAATTTATTTAATGAAATGTAATGATTATGTAAAACAAAAAGCTATTGAAAAATATAAAGAAGTTACTAATAAATCAAATGATAATGCTTCTAAATCACAACAATATCTAGATTCTATACTTAAAATTCCATTTAATATTTATAAGAAAGAACAAATATTAGATTTAAAAAATCACTATGAATTAAAAATAATTAATATTGTTTCGCAAGTTAATAACTATATAAATGAAAATAATATTAATTTTCCATTACTAAATAATACAAAATCATATTTATATATTGATATGGTTGATATTTTAAATAAATTAAAAGAATTTAATAATTTAAATAATAATATACTTGATACATATATTAAAAAAAATAAAAATAAAGATATAAATACAATAATAGAAACAATAAATAAAGATCAGTCTATAATTAAATATAAATCAAAAGGCACTAAAAAAGAATTATTAAAGACATTTAATCAATTTTTCACAAATAAAAAAATAACTAATACTCTTAAAAATAAATATTACAATATTATCAATATAAAATCAAATCCATTAAATTTAAAAATAAATATATTATTAAATGATTGGAATAATTTTATATATAATCGTAAAAAATATATTGAGAATATAGATACTATTTTAAATAAAGCTATTTATAGTCAAAATGAAGCAAAAAATGAAATAAAAAGAATTATCGGTCAGTGGATTAATGGTAAAATGACTGGTTATTGTTTAGGATTTGAAGGTCCGCCTGGTATAGGAAAAACATCTTTAGCAAAAAAAGGAATTGCGAAATGTTTAGTTGATGAAAATGGAAATTCGCGTCCTTTTTCATTTATAGCATTAGGTGGATCTAGCAATGGTTCATTGTTAGAAGGTCATAATTATACATATGTTGGTTCAAATTACGGTAAAATAATAGATATATTAATACAAACAAAATGTATGAATCCTATAATATATATCGATGAATTAGATAAAATAAGTAATACTGAAAATGGAAAAGAGATTATAGGTATTTTAACACACTTAACAGACTTCAGTCAAAATGATCATTTTAATGATAAATATTTTTCAGGTATAGATTTTGATTTATCTAAAGTGTTATTTATATTTTCATATAATGATTACAATAAATTAGATCCAATATTAGCAGATAGAATTCATAGAATTAAATTTAATTATTTACAAAAACATGAAAAAATACATATTATGATTAATTATATTATACCAGAATTACTTAATAATATAGGTTATTCAAAAGAAAATATATTATTTGATGGTGATGTTATAGCTTATATTATAGATAATTATACATATGAAGCAGGGGTTCGAAAAATAAAAGAAAAAATATTTGAGATTATAAGAGAAATTAATTTAGATGCTATAATAAATAATAATTTTAGTACTAAAATAATTGTAAATTTAGATTATGTTAAAAAAATATTTTCTAATAAACCTCAAATATCTCATAAAAAAATAAACAATGAAAATTTAGTTGGTGTTGTTAATGGATTATACGCAACAGCATTAGGAATAGGTGGTATTATAACTATTCAAGTAACAAAATCATTTAATGATAAAAAATTAGATTTTACTATTACAGGTCAGCAAGGCGATGTTATGAAAGAAAGTATATATTGTTCAAAAACAGTTGCTTGGAATATTATACCAGATAATATTAAAGATAATATAAATTCAGAAAAATCATTTGGAATACACTTACATTGTCCGGAAGCAGCTACACCTAAAGATGGTCCCTCCGCTGGAGGAGCATTAACATTAGCTATATTATCTTTGTTAACAAATTTAAAAGTAAAAAAAGATATAGGTTTAACCGGCGAGATAGATTTAAAAGGCAATATTACTAAAATAGGAGGATTAGATTTAAAAATAGAAGGTGGTAAAAAGGCAGGATTAAAAACTATTTTAATACCATTAGAAAATAAATTAGATTATCACATAATAAAAAAAGAAAATCCTCAAATCTTGAATAATATTGATATTATTTTAGTTTCTTCAATTAAAGAAATTGTTACATTATGTTTAGAAGAAAATAATATTGATTTTAACTTATAAATTTTTTAGAGATTTATAAATATCTATATCATTATGATTAATATTATTTAATTTATGATCACTGTTTTTTGTTTCATTATCACATACATAAGATACTAATTTTTTATTTTCATTATCATCATTAAAATAATCATAGGTTTGTTTTAATATTTTATTATTATTACCTTTAGTTGTTATTGTTAAAACATTTGATTTTTTACTTATTAAATTAATTGTAGTATCTTCTTTTTCAATATTTCCTAAAGCACTAACAGTTATATTATAAGTTGTTTGAGGTTTTAGATTGTTTATTTCTTTTTGTAAAATTTGGTTTTCTTTATCTTGTAAGTTTATTATTCTTATACCACTGCCCCCTAAACCTAATTCTTCAATTTCTATAATATAAGTTTTAATTTTACAAGATTCACTAATAGGTTTACGCCATTCTAATAAAATTATAGGTATACTTCTTTGATTTATTATTTTTTCATCAGATATTCCTCTTATTAGAGGTGCGTTAGGAGGGTTTTGTCCAAATACCTTAGCACTCCAAGGACAATATAAATTTCTTTCAACTTCTCCAAATAAAGCATCATTTTTATCTCTACATTCTAAACATCTTTTTTGACAATCAATTATACTACAATTATTTTCTTCTTTTATACATTGGTCTGAACATACTGTGTTATCTTTAAATAATGTATCATCATTTTTTTGTGTAATATCAAAATTACATTTTTTATTAACATTATATTTATTTTTACTACAAATATAATGACTACATATAATTTTATTGTCTTTTAAAACCTCACTGTTTAGAGGTCTAGACCAAGCTAATAAATTTCCAATTTTACCATCAAATGGACCGATTGTAAGATCATCAACTATTAAATTAATAGATGATTTATAAGAATCATCTAAAATCTCATCTTTTTTTATTTTAATTATTATATTATTATTTAAATTTATATCAATCTTATCATTATTTATTGTTATAAATAACCAAAATTTATATTGTTCATTTTCACTTTCAATTGGTATTTCTTTATTATATTCTTTTAAAAAAGAATAATAAATATCTTCAACATTTTTTTTTTCTTCGCAGCTCACTCCCCCTTCGAAGGTTTCCAACATAGATATTATTGAATTTTTACACTCCGATTCTAATTTTTTTCCCTCCCCCATAATTCTTAGATTTCCTATATTAGTAATTGTTAATTTTAATTGATAATAAATGCTTGGATGATTATCATTTAGATGTAAATCTAAAGTCATAATATTAGACCTTTCTTTTTTTGATACTATATAAACTCCAAATGATTTTATTTGTTCTTGTATAATTTTTTTTTTTTCAGGGTCTAGTTTTATTTTATTATTACAATTGTAAAATATTATTGGTTTTTCCAATAAGATATCTTCATTATCTTCATTATATTCATTATATATATTTTTTAAATTTTGTTCTTCGATTTTACAATACGAAGATGTGTAATCATTTAAATCATTTAAATCATTGGAACATATAATATCCGAAGAAAGATCAGGTTCAAAAGGTTCTAAATTATTATTTTTATTTTTAAAATAATACCATATAATTAAAATAATAATTAATATAAGTGAAATTATTAGTTGTTGTAATTTCATTACAATATATAAATATTTTATTTATTTTGAACAACTATCAAAATTACCTATTTCTAAATTTGTAGGTAATTTTATATTATTTAGTATTGATGTGTTGACTGTTGTTTTAGAAGTTTTAAAAGTTATTAAATTAGATAAACCTCCTATTCCAGAAGCATTATAACCTTTTATACCTATTGTATATGTTTCGTCAGGAGTTAAATTTTTAATTATATATTCACATTTTTGGGTACATCTAATTATATCAATCCATTCTATTTTTAAGCCTTGTTCTTTTTTATATGTTTTATAATATATTGCTAAATATCCTAATGTTGGTCCACCTAATCCTTTTTCTGTTTGTATCCATTGAAATGATGCTTTAGTTCCATCATATCCTATTTTAGGAGATTCTATGAAAACAGGGTATGGTTTACCTGATTTAGAATATTCTTGGTCATTTAAATAACTACTTTTATTAAGCCAATAACAATCATTACCTACACATTCATTACACTGTGTATTGCAGTATTGTGTATTACATTGATTTTCTGGTAGTATACATTTCTGCATACAATCAATAGAATGTCTACTTTCATTATCTTTTGAATTGAAATAACATTCTTTAATATCTTTACATTTTATATCACAAATCGATTTATTACAATCTTCATTTTGTAAGCACTGACTAATGCATGTTTCTTTAATTAATAACTCAGAATTGGTATTATTATTAGGATTATAAATACATTTCTCTTTATCTAAATCAAATTCAAAATTCCCTAAATATCCAGATAAATATTCATATGTGTCTTTAATTTCTTCTTTTTCTTTACCACCAATATATATTGGTGCTAATTTAAATTTATATTTTCCAGATTTCCCAATTATATTATTTATACATTCTTTGTAATTAGTAGTATCACTTTCATCACAATTATAAATATTATATGTAGATGTTTCAAAGCCAATTATTTTAGTTTCTATTTCATTATTATCATTTGATATAGAACATGTTATATCACTTTCATTAACATCAATATCAAAATTATATAAAATATTTTCTTTTATTTCTAAATTATATTGTTTGCTAGAATTATCATTTAATTTTAATATAAATCTATTCTTGTCGATCGTTGTATCTATAACTAAAGACCATATATTTATTCCTGAATAAGCAATTATATACTCATTATTATCATCTAATTCATTTAGTAAAAGTGAAAATTTGAAATGTGTATTTAAATTATCGATTTCTTTAATCTCAATATAACTTGTTGATCCATTTAATTCATATAAATTTTCTACTACATTATAACAGTTTCCTATAGATTTTTCACCTATAATACATTTACCACCATTACATTCTGAACTTATAAAACATTTTTTTGGGTTAGAATTATTAGTATATAATGCATCATTGTCTAATGATATTATATTATGTAATATCAAAGCCTGGTTAGATATATTTAAATCTAATTTTGATGGAACTAATGAATTAGTTGTAGGTGATTGTGTAGTTTGTGGGAATGTTGTTCCTGCTAATGTTGTTACTGGTTGTGTTGTTCCTGCTAATGTTGTTACTGGTTGTGTTGTTCCTGCTAATGTTGTTACTGGTTGTGTTGTTCCTGCTAATGTTGTTACTGGTTGTGTTG
>Ga0209634_1001683_pt1 | contig 16015 bp, 15 predicted proteins | sample LinPmetageLP40_FD_184043 | JGI IMG/M metagenome (GOLD analysis project Ga0209634, IMG submission 184043) | Marine viral communities from the Pacific Ocean - LP-40 (SPAdes) (version 2) | ecosystem: Environmental > Aquatic > Marine > Oceanic | place: Pacific Ocean | collected 2010-08-26
GAAATAACTTAGACTATCTAGGAGGTTTAGCACCAGAGTTTGAAGGTGCACCGATTATAGAAGGAAAAGCAAGAGTAGGTGAACCACAAATATCCCCTGCACAGGAAGCAGCTTTAAGAATGGAGAGGGTAATACACGATCAACTTACTAACACCAATGCTGTGACCAATTTAAGAAATGCAATATTTGAATCAGTACTATTAGGTACAGGCATAGTAAAAGGCCCGTTTACACATACAAAGACTATACACAAATGGGAAAAGGCTGAAGAAGGTGTGGAGAAACAGTATACACCGTACTATAAAGACATACCTAAAGTAGAATCTGTATCTTGTTGGGATTTATATACAGATCCAGTAGCAACAAATATAGAAGACTGTGATTATGTAATACAAAGACATAAGATGACTAGAACACAGCTTAGAGGTTTGATAGACATGCCTATGTTTAATGAAAATGCTATCCGTGAAGTGTTAGCAGGCGGTGGTAACTATCAAGATAAGTATTATGAAAGTATTATAAGAGATGAAGAACAAACACAGACAAGTACATACGATAGGTTTGAAGTATTAGAGTATTGGGGCTGTGTGGATGCTACCTTTTTAGAACAGGTAGGAGTAGACACTTCTGGAGTAGACTCACTAGATCAAGTACAAGCAAACATTTGGATATCTGGAGGACAAGTACTAAGAGCTGTACTAAATCCTTTCATACCTATGCGTATGCCTTTCCAAGTGTTCCCATACGAAATAAGTCCATATCAAATCTGGGGTATTGGTATTCCAGAGAACATGGAAGATGCTCAGTTGTTAATGAACGGACATGTTCGTATGGCAATAGACAACCTGTCGTTAGCAGGTAACATGGTTTTTGATGTTGATGAGACATCATTAGTTCCCGGACAGAACTACGATATATTTCCGGGTAAGATATTCAGAAGACAGTCTGGCGTTACAGGAACCGCAGTGAATGGTATTAAGTTCCCTAATACCGCAGGTGAAAACATACAGATGTATGATAAAGCTAGACAGTTGGCTGATGAAGAAACTGGTATACCCAGTATTATGCACGGGCAGACAGGCGTTACAGGAACGGGCAGAACAGCAGCTGGCCTATCAATGTTGTTAGGATCAGCTGGATTATCTATAAAGACTGTGATTAAAAACTTAGATGATCACCTTTTAAAACCACTTGGAGAATCCTTCTTCCAGTGGAATATGCAGTTTAATGATAGTAACCCAGACATAGTGGGTGACTTAGAAATTAAACCAAAGGGTGTATCCTCTGTAATGCAAAAAGAAGTACGTTCTCAAAGACTTACTGCTTTATTGCAAACAGTTTCTAATCCTATGCTAGCTCCATTTATAAAGATACCAAATCTGTTAAAAGAGTTAGCGATCTCTCAGGACATAGATCCTGACAGTCTTGTAAATGATATGAACCAAGCTCAAATTTACGCAACAATGTTACAAGGAGTAATGCAAAATGCCCAACAACAACAACAACCAGAATCAGGAAGTCCTCAAGCAATTGGCCCCGGTGGTCAACAACCCACAGGTATGGGAGCCCCTACACAAACTCCTGCAGGGCCTCCACCTACAGACCTTACAGGGACTGGTAACGGCACAATCGGAACTGGAGGTGTTCCGACTGCAGGGGAGAGCCAGTTTGCTGGGAATGCTCCTCAACTTGAAGAGTAACTTTGATCAAATGAAAAAGGAAGATAAGAAAAAATAATGGCAATTAACCCTTCAGATCTATCAGGTTTCGCAACTACAGGAACGGAAGCACAGCTTTCAGGACAGAGTTTAGACCTTGATTTTCAGATGCAACAACTTCCCGGAGATGTTAAAGGAGTAAGTAAAATTAAAGCAGCTGATATAGCTGTTAAAAGAGACCCTTTAAAATCTAAAGGGTTAGGTGTTGAAGCTACTGAAGAAGAAGATGAGACTACGACAGATGCCCTGACTGCGTTGAGAAGATCTGTTTCTAATGTAAGTAGTAGCCCTGCTACATTTGATGTTAGCCCTACGCTTACACCAAGCCCCGGAAGCGAATACTCTGTAAACACTGGCGTAGCACCTATGGACATACCTACAAACATAGGCGTTCTCAGTGCTAATCAAGGATTAGATCAAGGTTTAAGAAATCAAGATGATGAGTATTTTAATTATATAGACGAGCTTTCAAAATCATATCAGGCAGCACCTGAAGAGGACTACGGCCAGACATCTAGAGATATAGCAGGTGGTCTTGATTTTGTTGGAAAAGGTATAGATTACGCAGGAGATAGAAATTTATTTGGGGATTCTGCTTTAACTAATAAACCAATAACGGAAGCATTTGGAAAAACACTACCCGGCTACAGCAGTTCATCAAATATAACTTCAGCTAGGTATCAAAGTTATAACACACCAAACCCTTACGCTGCAACTACACTGGGCGGTCAGATTGCAGGAGCAGGAGTAGGTATCGCTTCAGCTTATTCTGTTTACGATGCAATGAAAGGTGGTATAGACAGCCCTCAAGAAGCAGCACAACTTGCAAGTGGTGTGATAGGAACAGTAGGAGCATTAAACACTATGGGATTAATAAGCACTCCGGGTTTTATGGCAGCAGCAGGCCCTGTAGGATGGGCTTTAATGGGTGCTAGTTTTTTGCTTAGTACGGGCTTAATTGGAGGGGGAGGTAAGAACAAGCCACCAATGGGGGGTGTGGAAATTAATCTAATTGATGAATCTGGTAAATTAACCAATACATATGAAGAAGGTAAAAATCTTAAAATAGCAGCAGGTGCTGCGTCTTCGTACAATGGTTTTAATTCACAGGCTATGAAAAACCAAACACAGAAGAATATAGATTACATGTATGCGTTTGCAGACGAGTTCGGTTTAAAAGTTAATGAGAAAGCTTGGGCAGAAGCAGCTTTTGGCCCTAATAAATATATGCCAAGAGGAAGAGAAAAACCTTATAGAAGTGCATTAGAGAAAATAGACAGTATGGGAGATGGTTCTTCAAGTCCTAGTGAGTGGTTAAGACACGCTATGGAATATCAAAGTGAAAGTGGAGAAAGAATAATTGATGGGGACATTTACAAAGGTGTAAGAATAGGCCCTAATGGATTACCAATGAAAGTTGGTTATAAATCACAGGAATCTTTTCAAGAAGCAGTAGCTGATTTTAATAAGAAGTTTTACGGTTAATAGGAGTAAACATGTTACAATTTTTAGGCCCGATAGCAAATATAGCAGGTACATGGCTAAAGGGTAAACAGAAAAGAGCTGAGATAAAACAGAAGTTAGAAGTAGCAAAGATCGAAGCACAAGTTAAACGTGTACAGCAAGATGGTGCTTGGGAAGAGAAAGCAATGGACGCATCAGCAGATAGCTGGAAAGACGAGCTCTGGACAATTACCTTTATTGCCATCATAGTAGCATGCTTCGTTCCTGCTGCACAGCCATATCTATCCGATGGGTTTAGGTTCTTACGAGAAGACTGCCCCGATTGGTTAAGCTGGGGTATCCTTGCAAGTATCGGTGCTAGTTTCGGACTGAAATCAATAGGACAATTTAAAAAATGATAAATCAAGATACGAGAAAAAAGTTATTAGAAAAGTTAGTGTTGCATGAAGGTATGCGATTGAAAGTGTACGATGATGCAAATGGTAATGAGATACGAGCTGGTGACACCTTAGTGGGACATCCTACTATTGGTGTAGGTAGAAACATCGCAGGAGACGGTCTTGGTATTACAGAAGAAGAGGCAAAGATTTTACTATCCAATGATGTAGATAGAGTATTAAAAGAGATAGACCACTGGAGTTTTATAAAAGACTTGAATGAAGTTAGAAAAACTGTGCTTATAGACATGGTATTTAACATGGGTGTATCTAGATTTAATCAAAGAGAATGGCCTAACTTCTTTGGTGCTGTAATAGAGGGAGACTTCAAACGAGCTAAGACAGAAATGTTAGACAGCAAGTGGGCAGGTCAAGTAAAAACAAGAGCAAACATTTTAGCAAACATGATGGAAAGTGGCGAATGGCTATAGAACAACAGATGATGGGTGGTATGCAACCTGAAGCAGAAACAGAAGATGCTCCAATAGGTATTGGTGAGATGGATTTTGCTTTTCTTACTAAGAATGATCCGGCAGTAGAACCACAGGATGCAGCTATGAGAATGCAGGAGAACTTAGATCCTGAAGAACAGAAAGAAATAGCAGGGTTGGTTCCTTACGTAGAAAGGTTTTTTGTTCTTAATTATAAGGCTGAAACAGGCGATTATCCACCAGAACCAAATTTAGAGCCTGAAGGCGGTGGGGGAATAACTATAGACGAGTATAGAAGTATGTCTGATGAAGATAGAGTTGCTAATTCTATGAGTGATGATTTAAAACCTATGCTAAAACCGAGGTCTATACATGATAAAAGCCCTAGTGTGTTACCACAAGCGATGCCAGTAGAAGCACCAGCAATGGAACAGCCTATGCCAGAACAGCCTGTAGAACAGCCACAAGAGATGCAGATGGCACAGCAAACACCAGAAGCACAACCTGAAGTGATGCAAGAAGGAGGTACTCCTAAAGCAGCTAGAGTTGAAGCTAGTAAAGCAACTTCTACAGATAAAGAAGCTGTACCGGCAGGGCCTACAGGAGAAGTAAACGTAGCCGGAAAAGACAACTCAGGTGTAGCAGATGACGTACAAACTAAAAGCGATGGTTTTATATTGAGTAAAGGTGCAGTAATTGCTAACGGTAAGATGTATATAAAAGAGGTAATACAAAAAGCTATAAATAATTTACAAAAGAAAGGTATGAAGCTAGACCTAGGAGAGATACCAGAAAAAGCAGAAGATATATTAATATCAAATGGTGAAATAATGATACCAGACATTATCGCACAAGAAATAGGATATAAAAGATTAGAGAAGATGAACAATAGGGGTACAGAGTTAACAGAAAAACTAGTAGCTGAATACGAAAGTAAGCAACAGCCTCAACAAGGAATTGCAGCACCTTTTAAGGGAGCTCAACAAAATTTTAGTTGATAAAAAAACTAAAAAACCATCCAGCCACCCGTTTGCCCCGGCACTGGATTTCTACAACCATAAACAGCCACCCTCAATTAAGAGGCACTGATAAAGGAGAATAAGACAATGGCAAAACAAAGAAAGACTGACGCACATAATAAAGCAACGGTACTCGATAACGACCCTCGTATGGATATGTACAAGGGAAAAGATAGGGTACTAACTGAAGATGACACAACTGAAGAAACTGAGGACACTAACATCAAGGCCATGATGGAAGCCACTCCTGAAGTAGAAAGTTTTATGGATTCTTCCAAGCCTGCTCAACAAGAGTCGGATGGGGTTCAAGGAGACCCTGAAACTGAAGTTAAGTATAAAAAAAGATACGATGACCTTAAAAAGTACTACGATCAAAGGCTGTCTGAATGGAAACAAGAAAAGGAAACTCTAAAAGCACAAAAAAGCACTATAGAGCAAGCTCCTAAGTATGCTCCACCAAAGACTGCTGAAGAACTAGAACAATTTAAGGATCAGTATCCAGACGTATACCAAGTTGTAGAAACTATCTCTCACAAGATGGCTTCTCGACAAGTGGAAGATCTCCAAGCTGAAATAGGTAGATTGACTGATAAGGAAAAGAAACTAAAGGTTCAATCAGCTTACAAACAGCTTTTAAATGACCATCCTGATTTTAACGAGCTAAAGACTTCTCAAGAGTTTTTAGACTGGCTTGAGCAACAGCCCAAAAGCATTTCTGAAGGTATTACGAAAAATAATACCGATCCTAATTGGGCGAGTAGGACTGTTGATTTATATAAAGCAGACGTTGGTATAACTAGGAAACAGACCTCTAACAGATCTAACGATGCTGCCAGAGCTGTGAGCAAATCTACTGCAAAGCAGATTAACACAACTGGCAAAGGCGGAAAGGTATGGAAGATGTCTGAAATTCAGAAACTTAGACCTTGGGAGTTTGAGAAGTATGAAACGGAAATTGATCAGGCTATGAAGTCTGGTCGTGTTATTAACGAATAAATATAAAGGAAACTAAATATGGCTACAATGGGAAAAGCAGCCGGTTACCAGAATTTACCTTCTGGAAATTGGGCACCAGCTATTTACAGTCAAAAGGTTCTTAAATATTTCCGTAGAGCATCGGTTGTAGAAGCAATTACTAACACCGACTACACTGGGGAAATCGAGAATTTTGGCGATACTGTAAATATACTAAAAGAACCAACAGTTACTGTTGCATCTTATGCACGAGGACAAACTGTGAATACACAGACTCTTGCAGACGATCAGATTACACTGACTGTTGACCAAGGCAACTACTTTGCGTTTAAAGTGGACGATATCGAAGAGAGACAGTCACACGTAAACTTTGAAGCACTTGCAACATCTTCAGGAGCGTATGCTTTGAAGAAGTCTTATGACTTTAATGTACTAAATGCAATGAATGATGGAGCCGCTACTATAGACGGAACATTAGGTGTTGCAAGTACTGCTATATCTGGTAATTCAGGTGACAAAATAGCAAACTACATTAGTACAGCAGCTAGAGTATTAGACGACAATGATGTTCCTGCTGAGAATAGATGGATGGTTGCATCTCCACAATTTTTTGAATTACTAAGACAAGCAGATTCAAAAATTATGGATCAATCTGTAACAGGAGGCCCATCTGCTCTGTTCAACGGTAGGGTAACAGATAGAAAGATACACGGTTTTGACCTGTATCAAACTAATGTTATGGTTGTTGGATCAGCAGGTACAGCAGCAGCAAATACATTTGGCCCTTCAACAACATCTGGTGAAGCTGATGTGTTGTTTGGACATATGTCTTCAACTGCTACTGCATCTCATATTGCTAAGACAGAAGTAATAAGAGATCCAGATAGTTTTTCTGACATTGTAAGAGGTTTACATGTCTTCGGCAGGAAAGTTCTTAGAGGCTCCGGTGATGGATACAAAGCTGTATTCACTGGCGTAGTTGACTTGAACTCTTAATTAGAAAGGATATAAAAAATGGGTACAATTAATGTAACTGGTGCCGGTGGCACAACAGGTCATCCTTCTAATGGAAGGACACCTTATTTAGTTGAGAACACTATTGACTTAGCTCAAATCAGAGGTGGTACTGGGCCGGACAATGCAGACGTTTTACAAGTGATGGACATACCTGCAGAGACTTTAATTATGGAAGCTGGAATAGAAGTGATAACTGCACTTTCTAGTTCTGCTACTATGGATATGGGTATTACAGGTGGAGACGTTGATATTTATGTTGACGGTGACGGTAATGCAACAGGTTATGCTGCATTGACTGCAACTGCTAGACATGTATCAGCATCTGCAGATACTTTAGACATACTTATCGGTGGAGCAGATTCATCCGCTGGTAAGATTAGAGTATGGGCTGTAATGTGTGACATTTCAGGTGTTGATGAAGACGACAACAATACTGATGCACAGCACGATACTGTAGGTTAAGACTAAATAACTTTGAGGGAGGGGTTATTCTTCTCCCTCAATCTAAACAAAGGAAAAACATGTCAACAATAAATCTAACATCTACACAAAAAATATATAAACCTAAAAAGGTTGGAGAAGATAAAGTAAAAGATTTGGAAACCCGTATAGATTCTATTGAGCAAACTCTAGATATAATTTTACAAAAACTGGATAATTAACATGGCAAAAACAGGATTATACGCAAATATTCATGCGAAGAAAAAAAGAATAGCAGCAGGGTCTGGTGAGAAGATGCGTAAGCCGGGATCACCGGGTGCACCAACAAAAGCTAATTTTATAAGGTCTGCTAAAACTGCAAAGAAACCAAAGAAGAAAGTAAGACGTGGCTAAAACACCAGCATGGCAAAGAAAAGAAGGGAAGAACCCAGCGGGAGGACTGAACAAAAAGGGTGTGAAGTCTTACAGAAAAGCAAACCCCGGATCTAAATTAAAGACAGCCGTGACTACAAAACCTTCTAAATTAAAGAAAGGTTCTAAGTCAGCTAAAAGAAGAGCTAGTTTTTGTGCTCGTATGACAGGCATGAAGAAGAAACTAACAGGGTCTAAGAAGAAGAATGATCCTAATTCAAGAATTAATAAATCATTACGAAAGTGGAATTGTTAGATGAAAGGCGTAAATCATTATACTAAACAGGGTAAAGTTCACAAGGGCGGCATGCATAAAATGCCAAACGGTCAACTGCACTCGGGTAAAACACATAATAAAAGCAGTGCAAGATTGTATCACTACGGAGAACTTTCTAAAACTGCACAAGGCGTAGCAAGAAAACAATGGGGATAAATTAATGGCAACTACTTATTTAACATTAGTTAATAATGTACTGAACGAAATGAACGAAGCTGAACTTACTTCTAGTACGTTTTCTACTAGTAGAGGTATACAAACAGCTGTTAAGAAGTTTATATTAAAAGCTATGCACGAGGTGTATAACTCTATATCAGAGATACCTGATCTTTACAAATCAACAGAACAAATTACATATGCAGGACAGCGTACTTATCCTCTGCCTAGTGCAGACTATCCGTTAAGTGGCGATGCTCCTTACAGAAAAATAGACTATGATTCTTTTAACATAGTCCCTAAAGAATTAGTTACTAACGGTGAGTTTACATCTGCAATCACTAGCTGGTCAACATCATCTGGTACTCCTGCTTACAACTCAGGAGGCAATGGTAGATTAAGACTGAATGCTGCAGCAGCAAATCAATCTATATCTACTGTGAAAAATAAAGAATATAGAATACAAGTTAGAGTATTTGACTCTTCTTCAGGAGGATCAAATTTAAAAATACAAGTAGGCACTTCGGCTGCAGACACAACTAACCTGAGTGAAACAATAACTGTAACAAACTTTGGTGAAGGAGAAGTTCTAAGTTCTGTGTTTACAGCGTCTGCTTCTACTACTTTTATAACATTAGACAACGATGACTCTACTAATTTAGACGTAGATTACGTTAGGGTATCAGAAAACATTCCTGTATCTAGATTGACGTATATGACCTACGATGACTGGAACAAAAGGTTTTTAACAAGAGATTTGACAAACAACGAATCCTCTCAAGGAAAGCCTACACATGTATACCCTACACAGGATAAACAATTTGGACTGTCTCCAGTGCCTGATAAAAGTGATTATAGCATTCAGTATGAATATTGGAAAGTACACACAGATTTATCTGCCCATAGTGACACGATAGATTTAGATGATAGATTTAAAGATGTAATAATAACCAGAGCTAAATATTACGCACACATATTAAGATCAGATGCTCAAGCTGCACAGATGGCTCTTGCTGAATACCAATACCAGTTACAAATAATGAGATCAGAATATATAAACACTAAAGCATATATGACAGATACAAGGATACATGTAAATGCCTGATACTTCCATCATATCACCATTCAAGGCTAGTTTAGGAGGGGGCTTAACTCTGAACAAAGATGTGTTTGCTATGCATCCCGGAGAGGCTTTGCAACTTGTAAACTTCGAGCCGGACATAACAGGTGGGTATAGGAGATTAAATGGTACGACATTGTTTAATTCTAATATAGTACCACAGGTATCATCTGCATCAGAAAGAATAATGGTAACTGCTATATTTAATGATTTGGTAATAGCAGGAAGAGGTGGAACTGTCTATACAGGAACTACAAGTGGTACTTGGACTAGTAGGGCTACTGGTAAAGGAGCTACACACACTTACGATTTTGATAAGTTTAATTATGGTTCAGGAGATAAGATAATAATAGCAACAGGATCTGCAGGTGCTTTTACACTTAATACTAGCTATACAGAAGATATAATAAATGCTACAGGTGGTGGGACAGCTCCTACTAATCCTAAGTTTGTAAAATCATTTGCTAACCACATGTTCTACGCAGGCATGAGCGACAGCAAAGCTGAGATAATATTTAGCGTACCATTCCAAGAAGATAACTTCACATCAGGTTCTGGTGCAGGTTCTTTTAGTATCGGTGTGGAAGTTACAGGTATGAAAGTTTTCCGTGATGAGTTATTTATCTTTGGGGAATCTAGTATATATAAACTTGCAGGAAAGAGTTCTTCTGACTTTGCACTTGCCGAGGTGGCAAAGAATGTTGGTACGCTTGCACATCATTCCATACAGGAAATAGGTGGTGATATTATTTTCCTAGCAGCTGACGGCATTCGTACAATTGCTGGTACAGCCAGAATTGGTGACGTGGAACTGGGTACTGTTTCTAAACAGGTGCAAGATAGGATTAATGAAATAGGTTACGACAACGTGACAGCAACGATAATTAGAAATAAATCACAGTATAGATTGTTCTACCCAAAAACAGGTGGATTAGAATCAAGTCAGAAAGGGCTGATTGCTGTGATTAAAACCAACCCGAATACAAATCAAATGGGCTATGAGTATTCAGATATTAAAGGTATGAAAGTGGCATCTTGTGATTCTGAATTAATTAGCAACGTGGAGACTACTATCAGCGGAGGGTACGATGGATACGTCTACAAACAGGATTCTGGTAATGTTTTTACTAGAGGTGCAACTACAGCGAACATAGATGCTACCTACCGTTCTCCAGATATAACAATGGGAGATCCGGGCATTAGAAAAACAATGCAGAGAGTAAACTTAAACTGGAAACCAGAAGGTGCAGTTAGTGCTAGTTTGTTTGTTATATATAACTACGCTGACGTTAACACACCACAACCAAATGTATTCTCTCTATCTACATCAGGAAGTGGTGCTATATTTGGGGTAGGTTTATTTGGAACAGCAGCGTTTGGACAAGGTGACTTACCCATAACAAGACAGACAGTAGAAGGCTCGGGGTTTGCTGTAGCTGTTAAGATTACAGACACGAGCAATAACATTCCTTTTTCATTAAAAGGATTTCAATTAGAATTTACACCGGGAGGAAGGGCATAAGATGGCAACTTATACAAGACAAAGTTCATCAGGAATTGTTGACGGAGGAGTTATTGAGGCTTCTGATTTAAATAATGAATTTAATCAGGTAGCATCTGCTTTTCTTCAACCTACGTTTGGAATAGGAACAGCAAATACTGATATCGTAATGACATTCGATGGGGAGACTAACGATGGCGTTATCACATGGATGGAAGATGAGGATTACTTTAAAATATCAGATGACTTATTAATAGAAACAACTGAGAAGTTACAATTTAGAGATACTGGATTGTACATCCACTCTTCAGCTGACGGACAGCTTGATTTAATAGCAGACACTGAAATACAAATAGCAGCAACTACTGTGGACATAAACGGTAACGTAGACGTATCAGGTACGCTAACCGTAGCAGGTGCTGTAGACTTTGGTGATGCTGCATTATCTAATGTGGGTGCTGTACAGCTAGACTCCATAGCCGGTGATGGAGATACAAACACATCAATTGCATTTAGTGGCTCTGATGTTATTACAGTTACTACAGGTGGTGAATCACAATTTACAATGAACAATGGTTCTATTGCTCCTACTACAGATTCAGATGTAGATTTAGGTACTAGCTCTTTGTATTTTAAAGATGCTTTTATAGATTCTATTACTACCACAGGTAATATATCAGTTGGTGGTAACTTAGATGTCACTGGAACTTTTGATATGAGTGACGCTAATATTACTAACATTGGAAGTATTGCACTTGATACTATTACAAACGATGGGACAGATATTACCCTAGATTCATCCGGTGATATTATATTAGATGCTGATGGTGCAAACGTAATTATAAAAGATGATGGCACTTCTATACTGGACATTGCTAACAGCTCTACAGATGTAGAACTTACAGTTAGTACTGCAGATAAGAATTTTAAAATTAAAGGAACAGATGGTGCATCTGCAATTACAGCTTTGGACATTGACATGGCTCTTGCAGGTAAAGCTACATTCAACGGTGATGTAGTTGTAGGTGGTGATCTTACCATAACAGGTGATGACTTAGTAATGGGTACGAACACTTCAGGACATATACTTGTTGCAGATGGAACTAACTTTAATCCTATAGCTGTTACAGATTTAACAGAAATTAGCACTGCCGCATCTGGTGATGTTCTTTTAGCTGTTGATGCGTCTGGTGGTGGGCTTAAAAAAATAACAAGAGCTACTGTTATTGCTGGTACCGGTTCAAGTGGAGATTTAGCTAACGTAGTAGAAGATACATCCCCACAATTGGGTGGTAACCTAGACACTAATTCTCAAAATATATTAATAGATGATGCACACTTTATCGGTGATGAGAATGGTAATGAACAGATTATATTTCAAACTACATCTTCTGCTGTAAACCAATTTGATGTTACTAATGCTGCAACAGGAAATGCTCCTTCATTAGCAGCAACAGGTGGCGATTCTAATATAGACCTTAATTTAACTGCTAAGGGCACAGGACACGTATCTGTACTGGGTAATACCAATCCGGGTACTATTCAATTTAACTGTGAACAGAACTCTCATGGCGTACAATTAAAAGGCCCTGCACATTCTGCAGGTAGTTCAGCAGTGTTGACATTGCCTACAGCAACAGGAAATTTAGTTGGTACAGGAGATTCAGGCACGCTACCCGTAGCTGCTATAGATATAGACGGAGCTACTGACATAGGAGCAGCTTTAGTAGACGCAGATTTATTTATGGTTGATGACGGTGCGGGTGGTACAAACAGGAAAACAGCAGCTTCTAGAATTAAAACATACGTAGGTGCAGCAGCAGGTTCTTTCTCTGTTGCCAACTTAGATATAGACGGTGCTACTGACATAGGTGCTGATATTGCAGATGCTGACTTGTTTGTTATTGATGATGGTGCTGGTGGTACAAATAGAAAAGTCGCAGCTTCTAGAATTAAAACATACGTGGCTTCTGCTACGGCTGCTGATGATATAGGGACTGGTGATGCTGCTGTAACTATTACAACATCTTCTGGCGACATAACTATAGATGCTGCAGCTAATGATAGTGACATTATATTTAAAGGGACAGACGGTGGTGCTGACACAACATTCTTAACAATAGATGGTAGTGCTGCTGGAGCTGCAACTTTTAATAATAAAGTTATTGCTACAGAGTTAGACATCTCTGGAGACGTTGATGTGGATGGCACATTAGAAGCAGATGCTATAACAATTAATGGTACAGCAATAGCTTCTGTGCTAAGTCCGGTAGCCGGTGGTGCAAGTATCGTTACAACAGGTGCTTTAAATTCTGGTTCTATAACTTCTGGGTTTGGGACTATAGATACTGGTTCTTCTACAATTACAACTACAGGACTTATCTCTGGTGGTTCATTAGATATTGATAATGTTTTAATCAACGGAACAACCATAGGACATACTGATGATACGGATCTTATTACAGTAGCTGACAGTTTACTAACAATAGATGGAGACGTAACTATAACTGGTGGTACACCAACTTTAACAATTGGTGATGCCGGTGCTGAAGATGCAAAGATTGTATTCGATGGTAACGCTCAAGATTTTCACATAGGACTTGATGACTCTGCTGATGATCTAGTTATTGGTAAGGGTTCTGCATTAGGAACAACACCAGCAATATCCATAGATGAAAACTTAGTATCAACCTTTGGTGCTGCTGCTCGTGGAAAGACCTTGACAGCAGGATCGCAAAGTGGTAATGTAGCATTAGATTTTAACGCAAATCAAAACTTTGTGCTTACAGCAACAGGCAATGTAACTTTAACAAACCCATCTACAGAAGCAGTAGGACAATCTGGTATTATAGTATTTATTCAAGACGGCACTGGGAGTAGAACCCTAAGTACAGGAACGGATTATGAAACTCCGGCAGCAGCTGCACTTACAATTAGTACAGCAGCAAACTCAATAGATGTGATACCTTATTTTGTATCAGCAGCAAACTCAATAAAATTAGGAGCGGCACAAATTGCATTTGGATAGGATAGACATATGTTAAATAGTGAGTTATGGCAAGCCCCCCCGGCAGGTGGTGGTGCTTTTTATTCACATCAGGTAGAACAAAGCTGTAGATTTGATGAAGATGATGGGGGTTATATGACAAGAACTCCTAGTAGTGCAGGTAATAGAAGAACTTTTACTGTAAGTTTTTGGTGGAAAAGAACTGTAATAACACACTCAGGAAATCATATGGTACCTTTTGGTGCTGATGATAATGATGGTGGTGCTACTGTTTGGAATATAAGAATGAGAAATACTGATAATTATCAAGTTGGAGCAAGTGGTGGTACAGAATATATATGGTCACCTGTATATAGAGATACTTCTGGTTGGGGTCATTATATGTTAGCTGTTGATATGACACAATCAACTGGGTCAGATAGAATTAAATTTTATTTTAATGGTACACGAGTTACTGATGCTACTGAAACATCTATATCTGATCAAAATTATCAAACAGAAGTAAACAATACTACAGAACATCAAATAGGAATTATGAAATATGCTTCTAGTACATCAGACTTTGCAGGGTATATGGCAGAGTTTGTATTAATAGATGGTACAGCTCAAGCACCAACAGATTTAGGTGAAAGCAAAAATGGTGTATGGATTCCAAAAGACCCAAGTGGTTTGACATTCGGTACTAATGGAACATATCTTAAATTTGAAAATGCTTCTGCACTTGGGAATGACAGTTCAGGGAACAATAATGATTATTCAGTAACTAGCATGGGAACAGACCATCAAGTTCTTGATAGTCCGACATTTGGGAGTTAAATAGATATGGCAAGTAGTGGAAATTTTGCAACATGGAATCCTTTAGCTAATACAACAGCAGGACTTAATTATGCAGGAAGTGTATATTCTAATGGTAATACTAGGTTTAGAGGTAATACTGGAGGTACAGCAACTACTCAATTAACGCATGGTCTTTCTAGTGGTAAATGGTATATAGAAATTTATATTAATGGTAATCCTGCTGGTGGATTTCCTATGATAGGAATAGTAGCAAATGGATATAATGCTAGTGTATTACAAAATACAAGTAATGCTGCTGCATTAAGTATTACTTCAGATTTACAAACAGTTAATGGAACAAAAAGAGTTTTTGGTTCTACAAGTAGCACAAGTTATGGTTCTGGTTTTTCTGATGGTGATATATGCCAAATGGCAATAGATATTGATAATGGAAAAATATGGTGGGGAAAAAATAATACTTTTTTTGCAAGTGGTAACCCTGCAGCAGGAAGTAATGCAGGAGATACTTTTACAGCTGGAACAGAAATGATGGTGTTCGTAGGCTCTTATGATGGTGCAGCATATAGTATATGTAATGCAGGTCAAGATGATACTTTTGCAGGAAATGTAACAGCAGCAGGTAATGCAGATGGTAATGGTTTTGGTGTATTTAAATACTCACCTCCAACAGGATTTGTTTCGGTAGCGAGTTCTAACTTACCTGTGCCAGATGACATAGACCCTGCACAAACTGATGACGATTATAATAGCAAACAATTTAATGTAGTTTTATATTCAGGTACAGGTTCAGCACAAAGTATAAATGCAGGATTAGCTGCAGATTTTGTATGGGCTAAAAACAGAGGTTCACAATCACATAGACTAGCAGATTCAACTAGAGGTAGTGCTGTTTTGTTTAGTGATACTACTGATGCTCAAGATACTACAGCAGGAATATCTTTTGATAGTGATGGTTTTAATTGGACAAATACAGATGGCTCTAATGCAAATGATAGTGGTGCTAATTATGTTGCATGGTGTTGGAGAGCTAATGGTGGAGTGACGAGCACGAATACAGATGGTTCAATAGATAGTACAGTACAAGCAAATACAAAAGCTGGATTTAGTATAGTACAAACACCAAACTATAGTGGTACGCCTACTTTTGGTCATGGTCTTTCAAAACCTTTAGATTTTATAATAGTAAAATTAATAACATCAGCAGCACAATGGATAGTTTATCATAGTGGACTTTCTTCAGCAG